>ENA-ORMS01000015-ORMS01000015.1-human-gut-metagenome-genome-assembly--contig:-NODE-15-length-179276-cov-7.978373_pt1 | contig 179276 bp, 175 predicted proteins | sample MGYA00242104_ERZ508997 | MGnify/ENA primary metagenome ERZ508997 (study PRJEB26280, sample SAMEA2338704) | human gut metagenome | biome: human gut; feature: human-associated habitat; material: faeces...
GGATTTAGTTGAAAAGGACAGATTTCTAACGAAATCTGTCCTTTTCTGGCGCGCCGGGAGGGATTCGAACCCGCGACCTTTTGGTTCGTAGCCAAACACTCTATCCGGCTGAGCTACCGGCGCATATGCAATTTTTACTGCTCAAGTATATTAACACTATTAGAACAAAAAGTCAACATTTTTTTACGCTCGGCAAGAATAAATCGTTTTTTATTATATTCCGAAGCAGCCGAAATATCGCCATATAAATAAAACATTACGGCTAAATAATTATAATATATCTGTTTACCGAAACAAATAAAAAATGCATTTTTAAGAGCGAGATAAGCCGAAAACAGAGTAAAATCGACAGTATAATTTGTATAAAGCAATCAAAATGCATAATCGGCAAAAATTTTCTCCACTTTTTTCTGTTTTGTGGTATACTTAAAAAGGTATTACGGCAAGGATTTAAGACAAGCCTTAATGCACGCGGCAGGAAAAGCTTAACACAGCTGCCGAAATCTACACAAATCAAATCCGGGAAGGCGGATATATATGGATAAAAAATATGATGTTCTGATAATCGGATGCGGAGTTGCCGGCCTTTACACTTCACTCTCGCTGCCCGAGAATCTGTCCGTTCTTGTGCTTTCAAAGCAAGACGAAACCGTTTCCAACAGCTCTTTGGCTCAGGGCGGCGTAGCTGCCGTTTTAAGCCTTGAAAACGACAGCTATGAGCTTCATTACAACGACACCATGATTGCCGGCGGTCAGGCCAACACACCGGATGCCGTAAACACACTTGTTCACGAAGGCCCCGACCAGGTACGTCAACTGATAAAATACGGCGTTAATTTTGACCGCAATTCCGACGGTACTCTTCAAAAAACGCTTGAGGGCGGCCACAGCCGTCGCAGAATAGTTCACTACAAAGACACCACGGGTGCGGAAATTGTGCGTGCGCTCCTTGTAGAAGCCAAAAAGCGAAGCAACATAACGCTTGTCGAAAACGCCGACGTTTTTAAACTCACAAAGGTTAAAAACGGCTTTTGCGCGGATATGCTCTTAAACGGCAAGACCGCCGCCACGGTATTTTCGGATTTCTGCGTAATAGCGACAGGCGGTATAGGCAGAGTTTACAAATACACCACCAATCCCGCCGTTGCCACCGGTGACGGAATCCGCCTCGCATACGATATGGGTGCTACTATAAAGGAGCTAAGCTACGTTCAGTTTCATCCCACCGCTTTTAACGGAAACGACAGGGAACAATTCCTGATAAGCGAGTCGGTACGAGGAGAGGGTGCATACCTGCTCAACTGTAACAAAGAACGCTTTATGGACAGATATGACAAACGCCTTGAGCTTGCCCCGCGCGATGTTGTATCGCGCTCTATAATTCTTGAAAGCCGCAGAACGGGCAGCGACAACTTCTACCTTGATATAAGATACAAGGGGCACGATTACCTTGTAAACCGCTTCCCCGGAATATATGAGGGATGCTTAAAACACGGCGTTGATATGACCAAGGATTTAATTCCCGTATTCCCGTGCCAGCACTACCTCATGGGCGGAATCGACGTTGACCTTGACGCGCGTACTTCTATTTCGAGAATGTATGCCGTAGGTGAATGCTCGCACACGGGAGTTCACGGCAAAAACCGCCTCGCAAGCAACTCGCTTTTGGAGGCACTTGTATTCGGAAAGCGCGCGGCAGACGATATAGCGTCTCTTTCTAAAAAGGACCCTGACCACGTGACCGTTACGGAGCACAAAACGGATATTTCGGGTGCTCCGTTACCAAAGGGAATGCGTACAGAAATTCGCTCGATTATGCAACGTTCTTACTTTGTAATTCCGGATATGGACGCGGTAAGAGTAGGCTTGAAGCGCGTTGACGCTATACTTATGAGACTTAAAAACGGCAAATTCGCAATTACACCCGACTATTGTGAGGCTTTAAGTCTTGCCACGGTAGCCCATATAATCTTAAAAGAGGTGGACGAAGGATGATTTTACCGCAGTTTTACACGGACGACATTATTAAGCGCGCCATACTTGAGGATATTAACTATGTCGATGTGGCGTCGGATTACCTGATTTCCGAGGAGCAGCGCGATGAGGCGTATTTCGTCTCAAAGGCAGACGGCGTTCTCTGCGGCATAGATGTCGCAATGAGAGTTTTTGAACTTTTGGACGATTCTTTTACCGCCAAGGTATATATGCACGACGGCGACAAGGTGAAAAAGGGCGACCTTATAGCCGAATTCAGCGGAAAAACCACGCTTCTTTTAAAGGGCGAAAGAACTGCTTTGAACTTGTTGCAGCATATGTCGGGAATAGCCACGGCGACCGCAAAGGCAGTAAAACTCTGCGAGGGAACAAAGGCTTCGATAGCCGACACAAGAAAGACCATTCCGTCTCTGCGCGCCCTTCAAAAATACGCGGTAACCTGCGGCGGAGGCAAAAACCACCGTTTTAATCTTTCCGACTGCGCTATGCTCAAGGATAATCACATAGACGCCGGAGGCGGCATAACGGGAGCCGTAAAAAAGCTTCGCGGAAAGATAGGTCATACGGTGAAAATTGAGGTTGAAACACGCAACCTTGATGAAGTAAAAGAGGCGGTCAAAGCAGGAGCCGACATAATAATGCTCGATAATATGGACTGTGACACCATGAAAAAAGCCGTTGAGATAATCGGCGGCAAGGCTCTTACGGAGGCTTCGGGCGGAATTACCGACGAAACCATACCCGGCGTTGCGGCGTGCGGCGTAGACATAATATCAATCGGAGCGCTGACTCACTCCGTTCAGGCATTTGACATTTCCATGAAAATGAAAAAATAAAAAGCAACCCCCAAGATGTGCCTTAGCTTATCTTGGGGGTATGTTATTTTGAAGCAATAATGCCCTATAAACAAAAAGCCGGCGGCGCCGAAAGCAAAAAGTTTCGGTGCCGCTTTTTTGTTCGGCTGCAGAAAAAAACGTATTGTTACACTAAGGCTGCCGCTTATTCAATTCTGCCTTTAGAGCTATTGTCCGCAAGGCGGTCAAAGCACAGCTCGGAAAGACGTGTCGCACCGCACAATTCATACAAGGCGGAAGCAAACAAGAGCGAATTACACGGTGGCAGAACCTTTGTTATGTCATCGGGCAGAGTAACTCCGCTGCCCGACAAACAGACGGTACTTCCCGAATACTCATTCCTATATAAAAGGCACCCTCCGTCCGGATTGCTTTTATCTGTCCGCGGAGCTATTACAAATGTGCAGCCGCCTGCCTCATTCACGTTTTCCGTGACGGTCATCGCAAGACCACAATCGTCATACAGCCGTCGGCGCACGGGAGAAAATTCTTCGGGATTACTCGTTATTACCTTAAGATTTGAGGCAAGAGGAACAAGCAAAGACAGCTTATCCTTTTGAAAGCCGTTAAAATCCATAACAGCCACGCTCGTTTTTTCCGGCGGAAGAGAGCATTTCTTTATATAATCAACCGCGGAATTAAAAAGCATAACGGACGGCAGTATACGAGGCTCGAAATTTTTAACCTTTTCGTCCTCAGTTATGGTTCCTCCGCACACTATAACTCTGCCCGCGCACCGCCCGAGCAGGCTGTATATTTCACCCGTATCAACCTCTTCGTTTTCATCACACACAAGCGTCAGCGTAAAAAACGGAGCACTGCCTAAGACGCTTATCCGCTCGATAACGGGTTCGGGCGGAAAGAGCCTGTAACGAAGCCTCTTAAAAAATCCGCCGCCGATTCTTTCTATTTTAATTACTCCGAACATAAAAGCACCCCCGCATAATATTATGCGGGGGTTTTGATTTTAATGTTTGTTGTTTATTGCTCGTCCGCACCTGCCGAAGAGGTTAAGAGAGAATTTGCCTTTTGATACTGTTCATCCTCTGAATGAGATAAAAGCGCCAAACGGTTCTTTTTCTGAGAGGACAGCTCCACAAGATAATCCGGAGTTAAGCCCACACCGTTATACACATCGCTTGTATACGGCTTTATCTCTGCCACGGTAAGCTTTACCGCACCTCCGTCACTCAACTGATAAACCCTTTGCATGGTTCCGTTGCCCTTTGTCGCCGTACCTACGAGCTTTGCTTTGCCGAAATCGCGCATATCGCAGGCGAAAAGCTCTGCAGGCCCGGAGGTGTCTTTATCGACAAGTATCACCGTGGACACATTTATGCTGTCGGCGTCCGATGTAAAAGTCTCTATGGCTTCACCGTTTTTATCAACGGCGGTAGCGAGTGCCTTTGTTCCGTCGCTTGCCACAGGGACAAGCACATCAAGCGCGTCTGCCGCATACTCTACGGTTCCGTTCGAGACCGCACGCAAATCTATTATAATGCCGCTCACGCCTTGCTTTATAAGCGTATTTACGGCATTTTTGAGCTGCGATGCGGTGGTCGAATAAAAATCGGTTATTTTAACATAACCCACCTCGCCTACCGTCTCATAATAAACAGTCTGCGCGGTGTAGCCCTTTACCATATTTGCGGCAACGAGATTACCGTCATGAATAAACGCAACATTTACGGACGAGAGCTTTTCGCCCTCAAGCTTTTTTACAAGCTCTTTATAGTTATAAACCGTGACTTCCTCTTCATCTATGGTAACTATACGGTCGCCCTTAGCCATATTGTTAAGTGCCGCCGGAGAACCGTCGGAGACCTCTGCCGCATAAAGGCACATATCGTCCTCATTAAACGCCGGAATTATGCCGACGCCCATTTTCTGACCGTTCATCTCGTTTTTATATACGTCATACTCGGACGCGGTCATATAATAGCTGTAACTGTCGCCTACGCCGTTTGCAAAGCCCTCTGCCATATCCGCGTTTAAAAGCGTTTCGTTAATCTCGCCGTAGTAATTAGTGCGGATAACGTCGTCTATCTCCGCTAAAAGCGAATAAGTCTGTGAACGCTTCGGGAGATCTTTGATTATTGAATTGTACATTTTCATCGACACAGCCATGGTACCTGCCACAGAGCCTGCCATAGCCACGAATATCAATGCGAGCGCAAGGCCCAGGGATATTTTCCTATTCAAATGAACGCCTCTCTTTCGGGGGTTTTATCAAAGACCTATATACGGCTCGGGATTTACTCGATTTTTATTTACATAGACCTCAAAATGAAGGTGCGGACCCGAGGAGTTGCCGGTGGAGCCGACCTTGCCTATATACTGACCCTGCGATACGGTTTGACCCGCGCTGACGCCTATGCTGCTGAGGTGCGCATATCTTGTCCACACGCCGTTGCCGTGGTCTATAAGCACGTTGTTGCCCCAGCTTGAGTGATACGAGGCGGAAATTACCGTACCGCCTGCCGCGGCGTAAACGGGCTGACCGTTTATATTTGCACCGGCTATATCTACACCCTTGTGGCCGTTGTGGCCGTAGTGCTGTGAAACGTAATAATTGCACGTGAGCGGAAAGCTCATGCCGCTTGAGAGCACACCGTTACCGGAAGAACCCGTGGTATTGCTGATTGACTGCGCTTCGAGTTTATCCATCTTGGCCTGATAAGCGTCATTTTGCGAATCAAGGCTTGAAATCATTGATTTGAGCGACTTCACCTGAGCTTCAAGACGTGACTGCTTTGCGTCAAGGGTATTGTAAACGCTCTTGACCTCTGCGCGAGCAGACTCTATGGCGGCCTTTTCGTTAACTATTTCAGACTGCTTTTCCTGCTGTGACTGCTGATCGGAGGAGAGCTGTTCTTTTGTTTTATTAAGCTCATTAATTTCATCCTGCAAGCCCTTTACAAGCTCATTATCATGCTCCGAAACACGTTTGAGCAGTTCAAGTCTTGTCAAAAAGCTCGCATAGTCGCCGGAGCCGAGAAGTACCTCAAGCGCCGAGCTTTCGCCTGCCTTATATGCCGAGCGAAGTCTCGCTTTAAGTACGTCGTATGTTACGTTGACAGCGGCTGTCTGTGTTTCTATTTGAATATTTGCGGCGTCTATTTCGGCTTGAAGTCTGTCGATTTCCGCCTGATAGTTGTTGATAATTTCATCCTTTGCCGCTATTTGCTTGTTAAGGTCGGTTATCTTGGCGTTGTAAACATCAAGCTGAGCCTGCATATCGGAAATCTGATTGAGCAAATCGTTTACGGACGCCTTATTATCGCTGATTTTATTATTATTGGCATTTATTTTGCTTTCAAGCTCGTCTATCTGATCCTGCACTGACGAAGACGAAGCCGAGCTCGAAAACGATGTCACGGAAAACAGCATAGCTGTTATTAATGTAACGGAAATAATGCGTATAAATGCTTTCTTCTGATGCTTCAAAATAAAAAGAACTCCTTTAATACCGGATTTACCCCTTTAAAATTTACGGAAGATACGGCGCGGGATTTACCCTTGTGCCGTTTATCCAGACCTCAAAGTGCAGATGCGCCCCGGCGTGCGGATTTGCCGGCGTCGGCGCGGGACTTACGTTACCTGTATTGCCTACAAGAGCTATAACCTGCCCCTGCTTTACCGTTTGCCCCTTGCTTACCTTCATAACGCTGCAATGAGCGTATCTTGTGCAAACGCCGTTGCCGTGGTCAATAAAGACGTTATTGCCCCAGCTCGAATGATATTCGGCGGAAAGAACCTTACCGTCAGCCGCGGCTCTGATCTCCTTACCGTATGTATTGCCGGTTGCACCCCTTGTGGTAAAATCAATACCCTTATGATTCGGGTAGCCGTACCAGCCTGCCGATATGGTTACGTTTGAATACTGAAGCGGACAAATCATACCCTTGGGAGATACCGTATAACCGCCTGTATTTCCACCGGTATTTCCTCCCGTATTGCCGCCCGTGTTTCCGCCCGTATTGCCACCCGCGTTTCCGCCTGTATTGCCGCCCGTGTTTCCGCCGGGCTTTGGCAATTCGCCGGTGCCATGCGACGCAATTACCGCAAGCCTTTTATCGTAGCGTTCTTTCTCAGCCTGTATTTCTTTATTTTTGTTTTCTAATTCCTTGGAGTCTGCGCTGAGAGACGATATATATATATTTCGCTGTGCAACCTGCTTTTCAAGGGTAGACTGCTTTGAATCTACGGTATTGTAAAGCGACTGAACCTGCGTTTTAGACGAAACAATATCCGCCTTTTCCGACTCTACGGCGGTCTGCTTAGCCTTTACTTCCTGCTGACTTGACGACAGAAGCTCCTTTGTGTCGTTAAGCTTTGCAATATCATCCTGCAAAGATTTCATAAGCTGCCTGTCATGCTTTGTGGTTTTACTTAAAAGCTCAAGCCTTGTGAGAAAGCCCTCATAATCACTTGCCGTAAGAAGCACCTCAAGAGTGGAACTTTCGCCTGCCATATATGCCGCGCGAAGTCTCTCCTTTAAAAGGTTATATGTATCGTTTACGGTCTTTGTCTGAGCTTCTATGCTCTCGCTTGCCTCGTCTATGTTCTTTTGAAGAGAGTCTATTTCTTTTTGATAATCGTTTATAACGGCGTTTTTGTCGTCTATCTGACTGTTAAGCTCCGTTATTTGACTTTGGTACGTGTCAAGCTGCTCCTGCAAAGCGTCAATCTTTTCCGATGAATAGCCGTTCGACTCTTTGGCACCGTCGATTTTATTTTGCAAATCCTTTATTTTTTGCTCATTCTGTTTTTTCGCTGCCTCGCCAGCCGCGATTTTGTTTTCCAAATCCTCCTTCTCATTGGGATCCGCCGCGGAAGCCGGTAAAAATGACGCGCAAAAAACGAATATTACCGACAGTAAAAGGCTCAAAGCTCTTTTGAGACAGTTTTTAGTCATCAGAGACCACGCTCCCTTGCTCTTTCAGGTATTTAGCCATCGAAACAAGACTTCCGAAACCTCCTGTAAACAATCCTATTGCAACAAATACGAGAAGTATCTGCCACCAGTACCCGCTGAACGGTACGAGCGAAAAGCCGATTAACGAAAGGGTCTGTGCGAACACTTTTTCGGCTACTGCATAAAGTCCCCACAGAACTCCCAGGGATACTATGCCGGAAATCGTGCCGAGTATCATACCCTCTATCATAAACGGCCAACGAATGAACCAATTTGTGGCACCTACCGCCTTCATTATTGAAATTTCAAGCTTTCTTGAGAACATCGTTATGCGTATTGTGTTTGAAATTATGAAAAGCGCAACAAGGAACAGCATTACAACAAGCCCAACGCTGACTATCGAAACCGCATGGCGAAGAGACAAAAGCTTGCTTGCAAGGTCGCTGTTTTCTCGCACCGAATCGACTTTGTTTATCTGCTTTATCTGAGAAACGGTGTTTTCAAACTGTGACAAATCCTTTACCGTGACCTTATATGCGTCGGGAAGCGGAATTTCGTCAAAGCCCTCAAACAGAGCCGCGTCGCCGCCCATGCTCTGTATCTGCTCCTGGAACGCAACTTCCTTCGGCACAAATTCGCAGCTTTCAACATTGCTTATGCCTTTAAGCGAGGTACCTATCTGTGTTGTTTCGTCCTCCGAGGCATCGTCGGCAACATAGACCATTACTACGTTTTGCGACTGCACCTTGTCAACTACATTGTTAATATTAAAATATATCATTATGCCCGCGCCCATAATTATAAGACATGCCATAAGCACGGTTACCGATGCCAATGACATAAGGCGATTGACCCACACATTGCGGAAGCCCTCGTGCGTAAGATATTTTAAGCTTGTCCCTTTCACCTGTTGTCACCTCCGGTCTTTTTTTCAATGGCGTCGAGATACTTTGAGTAATCAACGTCATCATCGGAGGAATCCGAATCCACACCGTATGTCGCCATAAACTTTTCAAGGTCGGCATCCGAATTCGGCTGAACATAAAACGGGCTGATGCTGTCTTCCTTTTGCTTGGCCACACGGTCCTCCACCGTCTCCGAGGAGGCAATGTTCTGAACCGCAGCCGCGGCCGCCGCCGCTCTTTCCGCATTTGACGCGTCGGAAGCATAATCTCTTTCGATGGTGGCGTAATCATCGGGAAGTGCCTCGGTGTCTTCGGAGTCCGAAACCACGGCGCCCTGCTCTATTGTAATAACCCTGTGGTGGAAATGACGGACGAGATTATGCTCGTGAGTTACCATTACCACGGTGGTTCCGTTTGCGTTTATATGGTTTAAAAGGTCAACTATTTCGTAAGACATTTCGGGGTCGATGTTGCCCGTAGGCTCATCCGCAATTATAAGCCCCGCATTATTTACAAGCGCACGCGCGAGCGCAACTCTCTGCTGCTCGCCGCCCGACAGCTCCGTCGGCAGATTTCTCGCCTTGGATGCAAGTCCTACAAGGCTGAGTATATAAGGCACGCGTTTTCTGACTTCCTTTTCCTTGGCACCGATGCAGCGCATCGCAAATGCGACATTGTCAAACACCGTCATGGTCGGGATAAGTCTGAAATCCTGGAATACTATACCGAGAGTCCTTCTGAAAAGAGGAATCTCTTTTTTCTTTAAATTGTTAAGATGATAACCGTTTATGATAACAGAACCGCTGTTAGGCACCTGCTCGCGCATCATTATCTTGAGAAACGTACTCTTGCCGGCTCCCGATGAGCCGACCACAAAGACAAATTCTCCGTCGTTTATCTTGATATTGACATCTTTAAGCGCTTCGGTCCCGTTATCGTAAGTTTTTGATACATTTTTAAATTCAATCACTTAGAACATACCTCTGCTTTTCACAATATTCCCACCGCTGAACTCTGCCGTAAAGTTTAATACCGACGGGCAGAGACTCACACAACCGCTATAAAAAATATAGGCGGCAAAATGAGTATAATCACTCATAATACCGCCTTTAATTATAGCATAGAACGTCAAGTTTGTAACCATTTTGTAATATGGTAAATTATATTCGCGCACTTTAAACAAAATCCCACTTGTAACATTGTGCAATTTTCCCATTCACAACAGCGCGCGGAAAATTACTTTTCTTTAATACTTGACGGGGCTTGAATCAAGATATTTCTTAACCATAAGAGCTACTTTAAATACTATTGCGTCGTCGAACTCACGAAGGTCAAGGCCTGTGAGCTTTTTAATCTTTTCAAGACGATATACAAGAGTATTTCTGTGTACAAATAGCTTTCTTGAGGTTTCGGATACGTTGAGGTTGTTTTCAAAGAACTTCTGAATTGTAAAGAGCGTTTCCTGATCGAGATTGTCGATAGAGCCGCGCTTGAAAACCTCCTTTAAGAACATATCGCAAAGAGTTGTGGGAAGCTGATATATAAGTCTCGCAATACCGAGATTGTCATAGCTCACAATGCTCTTTTCGGTGTCGAACACCTTGCCTACCTCAAGCGAAACCTGAGCCTCTCTGAATGAGCGTGCAAGATCCTTTATTCCCTCAACCGTAGTGCCTATGCCGACAATAACGTGAGAATAGAACTCCGTTCCGAGACCGTCGGCTATCGAACGTGCAAGCTTTTCGAGATCCTTTGTGTCGATATTCGGCTTAACCTCTTTGATAAGGGCAATATCTGTCTCGTTAAGGTTTATTACAAAATCCTTGGTTTTATCCGGGAACAGGTTCTGAATTATATCATAAGCGGAGATATCTATATGCTCGGTAATTCTTATGAGAATTACGACGCGTGACACATCATTGTTAAAATGAAGCTCTCTCGCCTTGAGATAAATATCACCGGGCAGTATGTTATCAAGAATTACGTTCTTGATAAAGTTTGCGCGGTCGTATTTTTCATCATAATACTGCTTAATGCTTGAGAGTGTTACGGCAAGCATTGAGAGATATTTCAAGGCAAGGTCGTCTTCGCCGGAAACAAATACGGCATATTCGGGGTGCATACGCGCACCGAACGGCTTATAAGAATACCCGTCTACCGATATAACCTCCGTTCCGCTGAAAACCGCGGTAACCTCGGTTGAGAGCACCTCACCTATCTTACCGAGTTCGCTGCAGGAAATAATGGTACCCGACTCGTCTATAACACCTATAGTACGGTCGATACTGTCTGTGAGCTGATGCACAATACCCTGGAACAATCTGTTCGACATTGATAAAACCTCCATCTATCTTTTTTCTCCGGTGGAAACCTCCCTGCCGCACTCTGCTTTAAGCCGAAACGGCAGTGCAAATTTCCCCGTCTGCACTTTTATACAATTTCACAAATCATATATTATGTATTTTACACAATCTTTTAAGATTTTGCAAGCTAAAAATTGATATTTTAAAAATTTAGTTTGCATTTTTCACAAAAAAAGTTTTTCATTTTGTAAAATCGGTTAGATTGAGGCTTTAAAGCACATTGTTTTGTCATTTTTTGCATTGTTGAAAATGACTATGCGTAAAACTCCGAAGCCGTCGGCACAATGCGGTTTGATGACAAACTCTTTCGATGTGTCGAGTATTTCGGGTCGGAAAGAATATTTGAACTATCTGCCGGCATTGCATTTTGAGCAGACGCTGTACCCGTTATTGAGATACGATGACAGCTCCGAGGCGGAAATCTCTTTTTTGTTTTCCGAGGACGTCCTCATAGCGTAGGAGCATGACGGAGAGTGAATTTTTTTGGTGTTCACGTTTACTGTATATGTGCCTTCGGAGGGCTGTGCGTCACCGGAGCTTTTTTGTGAAATTACGCCGACCGGAGTCGAGGCCGAAGACTGCCCTGCGGCAGAGGATGCCGCCTCACTCTCTGTTTCGGCGTTTGCAGCCGTATCGGACTCACCTTCGGCTTTTGCTTCCTTGGTCACAAGATAAAAACCGTCTTTTTCGTCTGCGTTTTTCGTCGAATTTTCATAGGACACAAAATCTCCGTATTTCTTCAGCATAATATGGTCTTTATACTGCAGCACAAGCGACATCGCGGAAAACACCGTACACAAAACGGCGCATACGGTAATTACGGCCGTCATAATTTTAAAGCCGTGTTTTGCGTTTTTCCCTTCGTTCTTCATACTCATTCCCCCGATACATTATGGGAAAATAATAACATTACGGAACAGAAAATAAAGCTTTTGTGCCGAATCAGCACAAGTTATCTTTTAATTCCGTCGGCAATGTATTTAAACACCGGAGCGCAGTCTAAGGCACCGCCCGCTCCGTTTTCTTTAAAGACGGTGATGACATAGCGCGGCGAAGAATACGGAAAAAATCCGCAAAACCACGAGTGCGTCACTTCATTTCCGTTCTCGTCAAACCAGCCGCTTTGCGCCGTTGCCGTTTTGCCTGCGGCATCAAAATACTCGGTTTCCGCCCTTTTTCCGCTGCCGGACACAACGGTTTCGCGTAAAAGCTCGGTAACTGTTTTTGCCGTATCAACGCTCATTACACGCCTCGGAACGGGCAGCTCCGCCCTTTTGATTTCCTTTCCGGTCTCATCCGTTACGGCTTTCATAAGAGAGGGCGCGCGATACACTCCGTTATTTGCCACAGCCGCATACACGGCGGACATTTGCAGCGGCGAAGCAAGCAATTTACCCTGACCGAATGCGAGGTTGCACAAATCCGCCTCAGAAATCAAGCTGTCGGCGGACGGCATAATACCGGACTTTGTCTCCCAGCCGTCCGCAAGTTCGATTTTTTGACCGAGCCCGAGATTTTCACCCATGGCGCAAATGTTTTCTTTGCCGGTTTTAAGCGCAAGACTTATAAAATACGGATTGCATGACTCCGCCATAGCCGAATACATATTCATATTGCCGTGCCCCGTCTTTTTAAAACAGCCGAACGATATTTCTCCGTTCAAGTCATACTTACCGTTGCAGACGATGCTGTAACTTGTAGGAATTCCGTTTTCCAAGGCGGCACAGGCGACAACCGCTTTAAAAACCGAGCCTACGGAGTACGGAGTTATCGCTCTGTTAAGAAACGGAGAAGATGAGTCGTTTAGGCTTTTTTCGGGCGCATTTCGGTCAAACGACGGTGTGCTCGCCATTGCCCTTATTTCGGAGGTGGCGCTGTCGAGAACAACGACCGCACCGCTGTCGATACCGAATTCTCCGAGAGCCGATTCACACAGCTTTTGTATATCTCTGTCAACTGTGAGCTCCACTCCGCCGGCCGACATATACCCATCCTTTAAAAATGTAATCTCCGCACCCTCAAGTAATTTTCCCGAAGCCGCCGCGCCACACCTTGCCTTCAGAGTTCCCGAATACGACAAAAGTATATCGTTGTAGCACTTTTCAATTCCCGAAACGCCGTTTCCGTCGCCGTCGATATACCCCGTTATATGCGGCGCAAGGCTGTTTTCACCGTATCGCACCACCGTTTTTGCCGTCTTTATGTTTTTTTCGTCAAAAACGGCATTTGACGCGCAAACCGCTATTTTCCCCTGAGACAAAGTCGAATAAACAGAAGGTATTTCGCTTTCGGGGACAATGACCCGGATAGAGGACAGTGACTCCTCACACGGCTTTATCGCCGCCTTTAAAACGGTATCACAATTGACAAGCGGACGCATTTTACAGTCGTAAATGTTGCCCCTTGACGAAGCCACCGTCACGCCGACGGTATTTTTTGATGCGGCGACATCCGACACGTTACCGCCGCAAAGCTCCGCCATTTTTAGAAAAAGCACGCCGAACGACAGACACAACAAAAAGAAAAGGGCACAAACTCGCTTGTTCATAATTCACCTCAAAAAACAAAAAACGCTCCCGTTTTATTATTGAACGGAAGCGTGTGTTTTATTTTATATTTTGTTTTCTGAGGATCGTTCCGGGAACAAATTTTAAATCGGAGCGTATTTTGAATTTCATCATGGCTCTCGGCGTGCTGTCTGTGGGTTCGCCGTTTTCGTCAAAAAGCTCCGTCACGACAAAGCTCTGCGGCTTTTTCCCCGGCTCGAGGCTTTCGAGAGTGTCGCCCTTAAAGAATTTATTTCGCTGTTCGCAGTAAATAAAGCCGTCGCGGCAATCCTCGACCACCGCCATAACATCCCATTCGCGGCGGTAACCGCCCTCAAAGCTGATATTCGCTTTTTCGTGCGGTGAATCAAAATAGAAGCCCGTGCAGTAGTCGCGATAGCTTACCTTTCGCACCTCGTCAAGTATCCATCTCGGCAAAACAAAGCTACCTGACTCGCTGCACATATAAGCGTCGATTGCCGCTCTGTAAGCATTTGTTATGACCGCCGTATAATATGCGGATTTTGCTCTGCCCTCTATTTTAAAGCTGTCGATTCCGGCATCTACAAGCTCAGGGATGTGCTCTATCATACACATATCCTCGGAGTTTAATATATATGTGCCGTCCTCTTCCTCATTTACCGGAAAATACCTGCCCTCGCGTGTTTTTTCCATAAGCGCATACTGCCAACGGCACGGCTGAGCACACTCGCCGCGATTTGCGTCACGGCCGGTAAGATAATTTGACAAAAGGCATCTGCCCGAAAACGACATACACATACTGCCGTGTACAAAGCACTCGATTTGCAGCTCCTTAGGAGTTTTGGCTCTTATCTCGGCAATCTCCGACAGAGATAGCTCACGAGCCGTAACTATTCGCTCGGCACCCATATTGTAAAACTCGTTTGCCGTGAGATAATTTACGATGCCCGCCTGTGTGGAAACGTGCAGCGGCACCGACGGCGCATACTTTTTGCAGTATGCCATAGTACCGATATCGGCTGCAATATACGCATCCACTCCCGCGCCTGCAGTCATTTCTATAAAGTCCGGCAAAAGCGGTATTTCGCTGTTTCGCGGAAGCGTATTAAGCGTTAAATAAACCTTAACGCCCTTTTCGTGCGCTTCCTTTACCGCCTTTATGAGATCCTCTTCGGGAAAATTCTGCGGACCTGCACGCATACCGAATGAGCTGCCGGCAAGGTAGACGGCGTCCGCTCCGAAGCGCAATGCTGCTTCAAAGCGTTCAAAATCGCCTGCCGGACTTAGTAATTCGGGTCGTCTTTTCATATTGCTCCTCTGGTAAATTACTGCGAAGCCGACTTGGCCGCCTTTTGATTGGCCTGGAGTATGGCAATGTTATTGGCCTGCCGCTCCGAATCGTTTTTCGCAAGATAAATCTTTTTATTGGTATCGTGCGCGAAGAAGTAGTAATCGGTCTTTGCGGGATTGAGTGCCGCGTTTATTGAGTCGTTACCCGGGTTGCAAATCGCACCCACGGGCAGACCCTCGCACTTATATGTGCTGTAACGTGAGGTGTAGGCGGCAAGCTCCGTGGCATTTGTAACATTCTTCGCAATATAATCGTTGATATAATCCGCCGTGGAATCGCACTGAAGCGACGGATAAAGCCCCGGCTTATTGAGACGGTTGTGAAGCACCGACGATACAAGCGGCATCTGAGTCGCATCGGCAGCCTCTTTTTCTATAATGGAGGCGAGCTTTATTATATCGTCAACCGACATATTGAGTGCGTCGGCTTTTTTCTGATAATCGTCCGTCCACTTCTTCTGGAAGTTGTTTAGGAAGGTCCTTATAACGCTCGAGGCATTTTCGCCCTTATAGAAATCATATGTGTCGGGGTAGAGATAACCCTCAAGGCTCCTGTAACGCTGCTCTTTATTCGGCTCATTCTTAATAAAGGTGTATTCACTGCTGAAGTCCACCTCTCTCATGGCCTTATAGATGGCATCAGCTGAGCAAACCTCATATTTTTCGAGCTTTTCGACTATTTGGTCTACCGTGTAGCCCTCGGGGAACGAAAGCCTTACGGTCTCGCCCGTTGACGGAGGAGATTTAAATGTTGAGAGCATCTTCTCAACGCCCATCGACTTGGTTATATAGTAAATACCGGACATATAGTTGTCATCACGGTAATTCATTATCTTTGCAAACATTTTGCAGAAATGCTTATGCTTTATAAGGCCGTTATCCTTTAATATGTTGATAACGTCGCTTGTGTTGGTCTCTGCGGGAATTGTAACAGATATAACGTTTTCGCTGTCGCGGCGTATTGCCAAAACATCGTTCATACAGCTAATCAGATACGACGACAGACAAATTGCACATACAACGCAAACCGCTATCGTTATCCACGTTTTTTTGTTTCTTACGAAATACGCGGCTATTCTTAACGCAATTTCTTTTTCGTTTCCCTTTATACCCTTTATCGGCGGCCTTTTACGTACGGCACCCTGCTCCGACACTTGCTCGTAAGAGGCTGTTCCGAAAGAGGCGGCATTTCCGCCGTTTCTTCCGCCGCGTGTAATTATGGGACCGAATTCGTCATCATAGCTTATTCCGCGCGGTGCCGTACCGTTTTTTTCGGGCGGCCTTTTATGAATTTTGTGTTTTTCCGGCGGTCTTTTGTGAGCATTGTGAGCGTTATGTCTTTCCGGCGCATCGGTACTGTGATGCACGGGCATATCTCGTCTGACAGGCGGCCTTTTTTGCGGAGCGTCGGTGAACTCGGAGTCAAGGTCTTTTATTTCAAGCTTAAAGGGCTTTTTGCCGCTCTTACGGTTTCTCTCAACCATATTTTTAAGCTCGGGTCTTTTCTGCTCGTCTTCCTCACGCGCATAAATATCCAAAAGATCCTTATATGAATCATCGGGAGTTCTTTTATTGTCATCCATGGGCGCTCCTCCTTTCATTAAACTCTGTGTACTTTCTTATCCGAAACAATTATGTCGGATTTAATATCGTAGCTGTCGTGCGGGATTCTCTTTATTATCTGCTCTTCGTATGCGAGCCCGATTTTTGTGCCTGAAAACGACTGTAAAAACCTGTCATAATAGCCTTTTCCGAAGCCGACGCGGTATCCGTCCTCGGAAAATACAAGAGCCGGTACTATACATATACCGTTATCAAAGGCGGTCATAATTTCACATGATGGGTTCGGCTCCATTATGCCGAACGCCCCGGGTTCAAGATCAAAAACAGAGTCTATACGGCAAAACTCCATATGCCCGAAAGCGTCAACGCATCTCGGCACGGCAACGATTTTGTCAGAAAGCACCGCCTGTTTAATTATACACGATGTGTCAACCTCGCGTGAAGACGACACATAACACAAAACGGTTTTAGCGTTTTTAAATTCATCGAGGGCAAACAGATTGTCCGTAACAAATTTGTCACGTCTCGCCTTCTCCTCCGGCAAAAGTGATTTTCTGTACTCCTTGGCGCGTCTTCTTAAAAACGCTTTATCCTCACTTTGAGCCGTCATTTTTATCACTCGCTTTGAACAGATGTTTTTATGCTTTCGGCAACCTCGCTTCCGCAAAGTGCCTCGACTGTTTTAAGTCCGAATTCGAGAGCCACGCCCATTCCGCGCGCAGTTATTATGTTCCCGTCCCGTTCTACGGGAGCACCTGTGGCAACAGCGCCGTAAAGGTCTTTTTCAAAGCCCGGAAAGCATGTTGCGGTTTTGCCCCTCAACAGATTTTTATGGCCGAGCACGGACGGTGCCGCGCATATAGCGCAGATAAGCTTTCCGTCGTTTGAAGCGCGGTCTATAAATTCATTTACCTTTTCCGACTTTTCAAGATTTAAAGTACCGGGCATACCGCCGGGCAAAATAACCGCCTCTATGTCCTCGTTCGGAGAAACCTCGGTTGTCTCGGCGTCACACGTAATCTTGATATTGTGAGACGAAACTATTGTTTTTTTACCGACGCCTACAACCTTAACGTCTTTTTTTGCTCTTCTCAGAACATCAATCGGCGTGAGAGCTTCTATCTCTTCACAGCCGTCCGCAAGAAAAACATAAATCATTTTTTGTACCGCCGCGCGGGAATGCGGCAATCCTTTCTTTAAGCATTCAGTTCAGCGTTATCCCTGTATACACGCTGTCATTTATCTTCTCGCCTTTGATATTTTTTATCATACCTACGGCGGTGCGTTTGCAATTTTTTAATTCGGCGGCTTTTTCCTCCGGCACAGAGACAAAAAACGTATTTTCACCCGTTTTTTTCAAAACGTCCAAGGCGTTTTCATATGTTCCTCCGCAGAGAAGCTCCGTGACAAAAACACCGTTTTCAGCCGGACTGTACGAGACATAAAAATCGTCTCCGAAAACTATTTTGCCGTCGTCGCCGAGAAAATCCGAAAACAGTTTTATTTCGTTTTCTCGCCACACTACACAGTTTACGCCCTTTAAAAGCTTTTCTCTTTTGAGAGCTGCCTTTTTTATATCCGACGGCTCGGTGCTTTTAATGTCGAGCGGCTCACCGCCGGCCAATTTAAAGACGGTTTTTTCGGCATAGAGAGCTTTATAAAAGCCGAATTTTTCGTAATAATCAAAAAGTTTCTCCGTCGCCGGAACCAAAAACAGATAATCGGCTTTCCTGTCGGCGGCAAGAGATGAAGTAAATTCAAGTAACGAACCCATTATACCCTGTTTTCTGTAACTCTCTGCGGTGGCGGCTGCATAAATATAGTATGCAAAATACTCCTTTTCGCCGAGTGAGAGCTTTTCCGGAAGCAAAAACAGTTGTGACACAACCTCTGCTTTGTCCGTGCAGATAACCGCATTTTCATAAGAAAAGCTGTTTTTGAAAAACATATCGATTGTTTCTCTGTCGTCGCCGAAACAGCTTTGCCACAGCGAATACATCTTTTCTTTGTACTTCGGAGAAGAAAGCCGAATTTCCATAACTTATCCCTTATAAAAAGCGCGGTACTTCTGCAAAAGTATCTCCGGGTAATATGAGAGCTTTGCCTTGCGAAGCCCTTCGCTTCCCGTATCGTCCTCTCGGTTTATGAATTTATAATTAGCAAGCATATTTGCCGCAAATTCACGGTTTACCGTCGGGTAAGCTCCGCGAACCGAAGCATACGCCTTTTCTATATGTGTGCAAAAAGCCGAGCTGTTCAGCTCCTCGCCGAGAGTGTAAGCCACAACCTCGCCGTCGGCATATAAAACTCCGCCTTTGAACCCGAGCTCGTCAAAATTCGAGAACGCACGCTTTATGGCTTCAAGTTCGCTATCTATTTCATCGGGGTCCTTTTCGCGGTTTAAAGCCTCCCACTTCCGGTTCATATCAAGACATAATTGCATATTGCCGTCGTTTATCGGCTCAAAATGCCAATCGTGGTTATTTTTGAAATAAGCTATATGGTTACGCTTGCCGTGGTACTTCCTGCCGGCAAGGTCAATAAGATCGGTGGTATTGTAAATGTAATCGGCGAATTCCCTCATCTCGGTAAACTCAAACTTTCCGGGCATCATATCTTCAAGCTCACGGACATTTGACGGAGTGAGGCAGTACATGGTTAAACGCGCGCCGTCGTGATTTTCGGCATAACGTATAAGTTCGTTTACGGCGGCCTTTTTATCGCCGTCGCCGCACGGGTAAAGATACATCGGATCGCCTACGCCGTCGCGAGCCAAAAACATACCGTCATACTCGCAAATTGTATTTTCATACACGGGCGCCCATATATAAAGGTTACCGAAGCAGTACTCGCAGGCCATATCGCCCGAACGCTCCATTACGTCCGTTACCCAAGCTCTGTCCGATAATTCGGGGTTTCTGAATTCAAGCAAAATTATTCTCCTAAACCAAGTTCTTTTTTTACTATACCCAATATTTCTTCGCTTATATCGGCTATGGGGCGCGGCTCACCGTTTTCGGAGCAGACCACGGTCTCCCAGCCCATTTTTTCCGCGGCAAATGCCGCCGCTTTTGCACAGCGACGCAAGTACTCTACATTTGCCTCGTGTACGTCTTTTTTCACCTCGTCGCCGCCGTAGCGTTTTGTCATAAGTCGCTGTGACACGTCAACGGGCATATCAAGATATATAATCCTGTCGGGCTTCGGCACGGCGAGCTTTTCGTATTCGTAATCGCAAAGCCATTTAATATAGTCGTCCCACTCGCTCTGCGGCAGCTTTACCGCCTGATGAACGGCGTTCGACGAAGTATATCTGTCGGCTAAAATGACTTTACCCGAAAGATAATCCTCTTTCCAATGACGGCTGTAACTCGCATAGCGGTCCACCGCATAAAACGAGGACGCCGCATAGACGTTGACGCACGACGGGTCGTTTCCGAATTCGCCGCCGAGATACATTCTGACAAGCGTGCTTGACGGGTCGTCGTAATCCGGCAGCTTAATTCTCTTTGTATCGACAGACAGAGCTGCAAGTTTTTTTTGAAGAAGCTCCGTTTGAGTCGATTTACCGCTTCCGTCAAGTCCCTCTATAACTATAAGTTTGCCGGACATACCTTTTACCCCTTTTAATTTTTAATCTAAATTATTATAGCAAACAATTACATTTTTTACAACAAAAAATACACAATATTCCAAATTGCCTAAACCGATATAATGTGATAAAATATTGTAAAACATCGAAAAGGGGCAAATGCACAGATGAATCTCGATAATTTGGATTTAAATAAAAGCGGAGCATTCATAATAGGCCTTTCCGACTGCGGCGAAAAAATAACCTCGGCCGGCGGCAGAGTGTCTACGCAGGAGGGTACCGTGCTCGGTATATGGCAAAAATCGCAGGACTGCGAAAAAAACGCAAAGCTTATCGACAAGGTTACGCGCTCCGGTCACAATTCGGTAGTGGAGCATACATATTTTAATCTCGCCTTTCAAAATGTCACGGCGGTTGTCGAGCAATTCGTCATCGAATTCAGGCTCGCTTCATTCACCGTAAAATCACGCAGATACGTTGACTTTTCGGATGCGGGATTTTTTATTCCCGAGGATGCGGACGAAAACTACAAGAGCCATATGGCAAAGCTCTTCGGTCTGTACAGCGAATTCTGCGAGGCCGGCGTACCCAAAGAGGACGCGAGATTCCTTTTGCCGTACTGCCTTTTTTCCAACTTCTTTTGCAGCATAAACGGGCGTGAATTTTTGCACCTGTTAAAAGCCATGCTCTACGGCAGAGGCAGCAAATACCCCGAAATAGTAAAGCTCGGGCGCGAATTAAAAGAACAGGCTGAAAAGCTCACTCCCGGCATAATGACGGGCTTTGACGAGCGCAGTAAAAACTATATGCCGGATAACCCAGACCTCTCGTTTATCGGCGACGTTCCGCGCCGCACAAACGGCAAAAAAGTCGAGCTTCTCTCATACACGGGCGACGCCGAAAAAAATGTTCAGAGAAGCGCGCTCATCTCTTACACCAACGCTTCAACCGAGGATATAGACCGTATTTTATCGGACGACACGGTTGCCGACAAAATAACATACAGTCTTGTTCACTCTTCAAGGCCGAGAGCGCTCGAGGCGGCGGATTTCACACTTCGTTTCAATGACGTTTCACTCTCCGGAATAACTCACTTCACACGCCACAGAATGCAGAGTATAGAAATTCCCGAACTGATAAGAGCTGACAGAAAACGGCACATCGTCCCCGAATCGGTCAAAAAAGACCCTGAGCTGCTTCTTAAATACGAAACCGCATTCAAGGAAAACGCCGCCGAATATGAGAGACTTCGCACACTCGGCAAGAGTGAGGAAAGCCTCGTGTACTACCTTCTCAGCGGCAACACGCTCGATATAGTCACAACCATGAACGCTCGCGAATTACTGACATTTATGAAGCTGCGCACCTGCTCACGAGCTCAGTGGGAAATCAGAGCGCATGCGGTAGAGGCACTCGAGCTTTTGAGAAAAGCCGCTCCGGGGATTTTCAAATACTACGGTCCGAGCTGCTTTATTTCATCCTGCCCTGAGGGTAGATTCTGTTGCGGCAGACAGGAAGAAATGCGCAAGACATTTTCAATGTAAAATAAAAATACCGAAGCCTTGTAAATCAAAGCTTCGGTGTTTTTTTGAGCAATTTTTCCCTCTCCCTGTAATCGGGCATATACCTTTCCACGAGGGCGTAAAACCTTGCCGAATGGTTCTTTTCCTTAATGTGCGCAAGCTCGTGCACAACAACGTAATCAACGGCTTCCGGCGGATAAAGCATAAGCCTGTATGAAAAGCAAATTGAATTTTTACCGCTGCACGAACCGAATCTTGTCGCTGCGGAGGTTATTTTTACGCTTGTCGGATAAAGTCCCATTTTCTCGCTGTAATATTCCACGCGGCGCGGCAATTCCGCGGCGGCAAGTGCGCGAAGCTCCGATACTCTCTTTTCGTCAAGCGTTTTTTCAAGAAAAAGGCGGCTCTTTTGCTTTTCTATATGCTCGTTTATCCACTTTTCATGCGATAAAACAAAATCGTCTATCGTTTTTTGCGGGCAACCGACAGGCGCTTTTACGCTTACTTTTAAATCCTTTGTCACGGTGAGCGACAGAGTTTTTCTTTTTGACCTTTTCAACTCATAATCTGTTTTCATAAAGTTCATAATATTAAAACAATTATAATCTATATTTTAAGTGTTCCGTTTTTTCGGGCAAACATAAGTATAGCATTTTCTCTGTAAAAATCAAATATTTCGGGAGGACTTAATATGTGTACCGCAGCAACATACAAAACAAACGATTTTTATTTCGGCCGCACGCTCGACTATGAATTTTCATACGGAGACGAAATTACCGTGACGCCGCGTAATTACCCGTTTAAATTCAAATTCGCGGAGCCTCTGAAGAGCCACTATGCAATAATAGGTATGGCATATGTTGCGGATAATTATCCGCTCTATTACGACGCAGCAAACGAAAAGGGACTTGCCGCGGCAGGACTTAATTTTGTCGGCAACGCATATTACGGTAACGAAAAAAGCGGTAAATGCAACGTTGCGCAATGCGAATTTATACCGTGGCTCTTATGTCGATGCGCAAGCGTTGACGAAGCGAAAAAATTGCTCTCAAATGTAAATATCACAAATACGCCGTTTAACGAGTCGCTCCCCGCCGCACAGCTTCACTGGATAATAGCCGACAAAAGCGGCTGTATTGTAGTCGAGTCCGTAAAGGACGGACTTAAAGTTTACGAAAATCCCGTAGGCGTTCTTACAAACAATCCGCCGTTTGATATGCAGCTTCAAAATTTAAACAACTATATGAGCCTCAGCGCGGCCGACCCGAAAAACACATTTGCTCCCGATATAAATCTCTCGACTTATTCTCGCGGTATGGGCGCGCTCGGACTTCCCGGAGATCTCTCTTCGCAGTCGAGGTTTGTCAGAGCGGCGTTCGTCAAGGCAAATTCTCTGTCCGAGGACGGCGAAGAAAAAAGCGTAAGTCAATTTTTCCATATTCTCAATTCGGTAAGCCAGCCAAGGGGTTGCTGCAAGCTTGAAAGCGGCAAATACGAGATTACGCTTTACACATCTTGTTGCAATACAGATAAGGGAATTTACTATTACACAACGTATGACAATCATCAAATTTCGGCTGTTGATATGCATCGCGAAAATCTCGATTCTTCCGCTTTGATACGTTATTCGCCCGTAAAAGACGAGCAGATAAATTTTCAGAACTGAAAAATTACAAAGTGCGGCGGCTCTTATTTTGAGATGTCGCCGCCTTTTTAATCGCTGTAAAACCGAAACATACCGAAAAATATAAAATACAAATAAAACACTTGACAAACGCATATAATGATAATATAATAGTTAGGCACTCTGAAAGAGGGCACAACTTAATATCGCGGGGTAGAGCAGTTGGTAGCTCGTCGGGCTCATAACCCGGAGGTCGCAGGTTCAAGTCCTGTCCCCGCAACCATTTAGGAACTGTCTTTTATGACAGTTCTTTTTTTGTCGGGTTATGAGCACGATGAGCGGTGCATAAAAATAACGTCGCCTGCGGCTTATGAAGTATGGCTAAAATCTCATAACGAAAATGCGCCGCTGCAATCGGTGATCAAATGATAGAGATTCCGTTTTCCGATTTTGTTTTGCACCAGAAGAACGATAGAATATCCGCCCTTATCCCGGGATTCCGGCGTGGGGCGCAGGAGACATGTCTCCATCCCATATATGACCTTGAAAAAGTCCTGTTCAGCGCCCGGATCTATTCCGGTTGCCCGGCATTCCTTGGCTGTTGCGCTCCACAGCGATTTGCAGGCCTCCGCTGCCTCCGGAAAAGCATAGGCAACACCAACGTCGGTGATGGCCACGGCGGACATAGCTTCTTCTATGGCCGCTTTTATAATTTCTGCCGCACTGTTGACGGCTCCGATACTGCCAAGCTTCGTATGGCAGTGCAGTTCTACCCGTGTCCCGGTAGCCGTATTGCTGTGATCCATCCTGTATGCACATCCCTTCTCTTTATTTCGTATAAATATTACCTCATGACATCTCCCGTTTTTGTCCCATGTCATGGGGTATTCTTTTTGCAGAAGGGAGTGAACAACATATCGTGAAAGATAAACATCAGCCGGCATATATTTTATCCCGCTCTGCTGCCGAAAAGCTGCTGCAGGACGGATTTCCGCGCAACACGTTCGTCATCAGCTTCTATGATCCCCCATCCAAGCGAACCGGGCAGGTATCCCAGCCGCCGGATTACAGGGGAATGCCTCCGGATGTATTTTATGTGCCTCTACATGACATCGACCTTGAAATTCTGGAGAAATACGGCCTTTCCTACGACACTTATTTTCCGGAAGCGCCCGCTCTTGCCGCATTCATTTATGACGCTATGGAGAACGGAGGGAACATTGTCTGTCAGTGCGAGTATGGGCAAAGCCGCAGCGCCGCCTGTGCCGCAGCAATCCGGGAGCATTTTTATGGGGATGGCATCGAGATTTTTGCGGATTACCGTTACTACCCCAACCAACTGGTTTACAACAAGCTGAAAGCGGCGCTGGATGCGGAAATGCTTCGCAGGGACGGTGATGGATATGGGCTACGGCAGACGGCAGGAGACACAGCGGAGACTGAAAAAAGTATACAAAGTAGGCAAGTATGGGATTGACTATATGACATTGGGGATGCGTGCTGCCTGAATGTGAACGGAGATGTCTTGTGCTGCGGTGACACCATGGCAAGAGGTTATACCATGGGGATGTCATTACAAGACACGATTCCCTATTTGTATTGCGGCGATTTTCCCTTCTGCAATTATTGGGAGTTTGAGTATTACCTCAAACCCCTCAGCGGCACCCAGCGCCTTTTGCGGCCGGTCAGCAACTACCTAAAGGGCAACCACGATATCGAGTTTCCGGTCAATACCTACTCGGTGCGTCTTCAGCAGGTAATCCGGGAAACGCAGCTAAGCGCCTTGTAATATGTGTACACAAATGAAGCCCTGTCCGACGCCGGCAAGCCGGAGGCGGACGCATGGAAATAGCGAAAGGACCGGCAGGGCTGCCGGTCCTTTCGCTATCCCTCGTTTCACAGCTTCAAATCACAAAGCACCTCGTCAACTTTATCGCCGTAGCCGGGGTCTGCATGGATTTTTTCCGAAAGCAGCTTCATGAAGCTGCAATTCTCCGGCAGTTCGCCGGTGAACAGCTCCGCCCGGTACAGCGGAGAAATCAGGCGATAGAAATCAAACTGATATTCCATGGCATAGTAGTGCCCGTGCAGCAAGGCACCCTGACCAATGCTGCCATTCAAATTGGGAAACAAACACCACAGACCGCAGCAGCCACTGCGCACCTGAATCAGCAGGCAGTAAAACGGCAGCGGTGTGTAGGGACGGCAGTCGATGCGCAGAATATCCCCCGGCTTGTATGGCGTGGGAAGGATGAGATCGTTGCCGCCAAAAGCCCGTGCACAGCGGGGATTGATACCCGGCATTTTCGGCCGCTGTATAAAATACTGCAGCTCTCCCTCCGGCGAAAGAATGTAGGTGCGTACCGCAATGGGAAACCCGTCTGAGAGTGGTTTTGCATTCCAGTCATACAGCTCCATGGTCCAGAACTGCGTTGTCCAGTTATCGTCGTATTCAGCGCGATAGTCACGGATGGACTGCTGCGCCTCCGCCAGACTCCGCACGGCGAACGGCCCGTCCAGCGCGTCTACGCTGCGCTCTTTCTCATTATATCCAAGGAGCTCCACGATGAACCGGATGCCGGAAAGATCGGCGCTTTCCAGCGGTTTTCGTGCCGTATCCAAAGCATACAGCATTTCCTCCACGTCATGTCTCTCTTCTTCGGATGCTTCCGCCTTCAGCCGGAGCAGCAGCTCCCGCTTCCGGTACAGGCTCACCGGTGCGCCGCAGATGATCTCGGCATACTGCGTGCAGTTGAGCTTCTCCGGCGGTGCCATCAGGTACTCCCGAAGCTCCGGGGACTCCAACAGGGATAGGATTTCTTTTTTCGGTTCATCGTTCATTTGTCTCGCCTCCTGACAGAGAGTCTATCAAAGCAGATGAGATAAAAAGAGGGCACCGGGAAAAGAATTCCCGATGTCCTAATATGGCCATCTTATTTCTTTTTGTTCTCAACAAAATATGCGTAACTCTTGTGGTTATCCGCACGGTGCTTCTTTGCAATTTCTCCCCAGTCAGCGAGTTCATCTTCCAGCGTCTTCCCACCTGTTCGGGCGCAGCATTCTGCGTACTGCTTGTCGTTCAGTTTACTCCACGGCCCAAAGCTGCCGATATTATACGCTTCCATGATATATCTATCCAACGGTATATGGAGTTTTTTAATATTAGCGGCATTCCAGAAGAACTCCGGGATTTTGCTCAAACCTTCGTCATCATCTATGCTCTTAAAAATAACAGCAAAGACTTGCAGATACTTTGTGGTCATATTTATCCATTTCTGCGCTTGACCATAAGACAGTCTCTTTTCGGTATAGACTTTCTGCAATTTCCCACATAGCTCGCAATGCCAACTGGTATAATCGCTTTCTGCGTCAAGAAGGTCCAACGCTTTTTTTATTTTTGATGATGCCTCAAACCGAAGTTCCCATTTTTCTTGATATTGATGCTCTGCAAATCCTTTCAGCGTGTGGGATGCCATATCTACATAAGCACGATCAATTGCGGCATCAATTGGGTTCTCCATATCGCCAAAATAGCACTGTAAAATGAAATTATGGCATTTTCTTTCAAGATCATTCATTTTTTACATTTCCTCCCATTATTGATATTTTTCCAGTGCTTGTTGTAGCTGGGTTTTTACATTTTCCCGCAGCTTTTTCGGTTCCAGTACCGTCACATCCGGGGCGAAGCTCTGGGTGAAGTGGGCGGCGGATATCTCGTTGGCGTAGACCAAAACGGTCACCGATTCCTCTGTTTCGTCAGAAAACACCACATCCTTGCCGAACAGGTCGATCACATCGCCGATCAACGCCCAACAGACCCGGAACACCGCCCGGCAGTTGCCGCCGTAATACATATTAAACGTGCTTTTTCACCAGTTCCCGCACCGGCTGTACGGAATGTGCCGAGAAAACAGCAAGCTGTCAATCAGCAGCCGCAGCTCCCCATCGGTGAATTCCCGGCTGAGGTAAAAATCCGAAAGGATGTAGCTCTCCTCCAATTCTCCGGTCTTGCTGTTGGTCATCCTTTTTAATTCTATCAGACTCTCCTTGATTTTACAAGCAGGCGTGGGACAAAAACGGGGCATACCGCTTGCTATCATGAGACCGTGCATACAGCGGGTTGAAAATCGGTATTCTTTTGATGTAAAGGATAAGCAACATGAAAAAGGGAATTTTTCGGTGCATGGATTTCGATACGAACCATCCCAAGCTCATAATCGCAGCGGTTGCATGCGACAGAAACGGTTTGACGAATGAGGCGGCAGCATTCAGCGTAAGGCTGAGTGCTTTTTTATTCGGCGCACCCCGGCGGTGCATAAAAATAACGTCGCCTGCGGCGTATGAAGTATGGCTAAAGGCTCATAACGAAAATGCGCCGCACTGAGTAAAAACATATGACATCGTGAGGTAATAAATTTTCAAAATACAAACACAAAGAGCATTGAGCAAACTATATAATAATGATATAATATTGTATGTTATGTGATGAGGTTAAATATGAAAATAGTAAGTTGGAACTGTAATGGGAAATTCAGAGAGAAGTTTAACTTTGTTAAAAATTTAGACGCCGACATATATGTCATACAGGAATGCGAAAATCCCCTATTATGTTCAAATAATGATTATAAAAATTTTGCTTCAAATTAATTTTGGACAGGTAAAAACAAGAATATAGGATTACAAAATAATTAATGAAAATCGGTTAAAACATTCAGATCATTCGCCGATAATGTTAACTATTTAACTTATAAGATAGGAGAAAAAATGAAAAATCCGATTAACTATTTTAAAGAGTGCATTAAAAGTATTGACGATATAAAAAAAGAAATATTATCTAAGCAGCAAGAAATAGATACTTGCAAAAAGCAGCTTGATGAAATCAAGTCTGAAAAAGACAGCACAAGCTTCAAGTGGTACGATGTCAAAAGCAAAGCAGATTTTAATGACGAAATAAAAACCAAATCAAGATTACTAAAAGCTAAAATCGCTAAGCTTGAAAAAGAAATAAAGGGTTTAGAAAAGCAAAAAGAAACTGAAACCGATAAAAGGAACAAATTATTTTTATTGTCCGGTATCGTTGCATTTTTTATAATAATTGCAATTGTACTAATTATTGGTTCAATAAGCGAAAAACAACATCCAGAGCCTCAAACCACAACAGAATTTGTTGAAGTAACAAAAGAGACAAAAACCACAGAAACAACAGAAAACATAACCACCACCGAAGCAGCAACTGAAACAACAGAAGCCACCACGGAAAGAGCCACTGAAGCGGAAAGAACCACTGAAAAAGAAACGACTAAAGAAACTACTGAATCTACAACTTCTCGTTCGCAAAAAATTGTTTATAGTTCAAAAACGGGAAGTCACTACCATAATGATGGTTGCAGATATGCCAACGGTTCTAAAATGACAGTAGCTGAGGCTGAAAAAAAAGGATTAGAGCCTTGTGCTGTTTGCAATCCATAGTATCACAAACCATTATTCTTTTATCCTCATTTTTAGTGTAAAGCCAAGATGTCTCATTATAACAATATGCAGTATAATAACAGCCGACAAAGTCGGCTGTTATTTTTTAATGAAGCGCACCCCGGCGGTGCATAAAACGGCGGCGTTTCGGCTTACACGGTCCAGGCGGTTCGCTTTGTTGATACAAAATCGCAAGTTTCATTTTTCTCGCTTCCGAATTTTTTATTTCAGCGTTATTTTATCGCCGATACCGTGGTTTTTCAAGGGTATCGCCCTTACGGCAGGCAAGCAAAGTCACACTCGCGTGCTATTTAAAATATAATGCATTGAGGCTTTAAGCACGAGAAAGGCTGTGATTTTTTATGAAGCGGGCAAAACGAATACTATCTTTTCTTTTAATGCTCCTTGTTGCGATTTCGGCATCTGTGCTGCATGTTTCGGCAATTTCCGCCGACACCGACGAGGTTTTTTCGGGAATAGACGTCAGCGTTTATCAGGGAGATATAGATTTTGAACAGGTTAAAAACAGCGGAATCGAAGTTGTATATATAAGAGCGGGATACGGTTTTTCCGTAACCGACCCGAAATTTGAGGAAAATTACACCAACGCGACAAAAGCCGGGCTTAAATGCGGCGCGTACTATTTTGTGACCGCACGAAATATCGAGCAGGCATATTTGCAGGCAACGCGCTTTGCCGAGCTTATAAGCGGAAAAACCTTTGCCGCAAGACCTGCCATGGATTTTGAGGAATTTGGCAGCCTCGGGAAAAACGGCATAAATATTGTGGGGCTCGCATTTATGCAAAAGCTCCGAGAGCTTACGGGAATAGTGCCGATTCTTTACACCGACGCATACAACGCCTCGGAAACCTGGGACTGGAATTTTGCGCAATTTCCGCTCTGGGTTGCCGATTATGACGCGGAAGAACCGTATGTTACAAGTAATATTTGGCAGAGCTATGCGGGATTTCAGTACAGCGACCGCGGCGAAATACCTGGCATTTACGGCAATGTTGACCTCGACAGGTTTACTTCGTCGGTATTTTTAAACGGCGCAAACGAAGCTACGCCCACAAAGTCGCCCGAGCCCGTAAGATATACGGTAAAGCGCGGCGACACGCTTTGGGGGATTGCAAAGAAATTCGGCGTTACGGTGTCGGCTGTCGCAAACGCAAACAACATCAGAAATCCCAATCTTATATACGCCGGAGAAGTGTTTATAATCCCCCATATGACGTCCGCGGAAAGCTCCGGATACACGCTTTACACGGTAAGACGCGGTGATACTCTTTGGGGAATATCGAGAAAATTCGGCACAAGCATAAACAGCATAGTCGCGCTTAACGGCATTAAAAATCCGAACCTCATATATGCGGGTGAAGTGTTTAAAATACCCTCTGCCCGCTCGGAACAAGCCGTAATTTACACAGTAAAGCGCGGCGACACGCTTTGGGGAATATCAAGGAAATTCGGCACCACCGTTGAAAATCTGGTAAAGCTGAACTCCGTTAAAAATCCGAATCTCATATACGCCGGAGAAAAGCTGATAATCGGATGACAGACAAAAGCCGTCCGCACCCTTTGAAAAACTACGAGTGCGAACGGCTTTTAAGCAATATGTGTTTTATTTATTTGTCATTTTGAAGTGCAGACGGCTGAGCGACTGTATGAGCCTGTAATGCTTAAAATTATATTTGCGAAGCAAACGCAATTTTCCGCTCTTGACGGAGCTGAGCTCATATATTTCGGGGCTTAATTCCTTTGCCTTGCGGTCGAATTCCATAAAGCGTTTTCTGTTTTCCATATCGCTGTCGGGATAGCTCGAATATATTGCGCCCTGCGTAATTATAAGGTCTGCTATGCAGGTCCTCATATAATCCGCTTTTGCGCTGTCTGCCTTATCCGAGGAAATATAGTCCCTGTAAAAGTCAAACATATGGAACGTAACCCTGAGATGGTCGTTTATATGCTTTTGGAAACCGAGAATACTCACGCTCTGAGTTGAGAGCGCAAGCCTGTACATATAAACATGCAGGTCAAAGAATGTCACCTTGTTTACAAAGGGCACCGGGAACATAACATATTCGACATCCACATAAAAGCACTTTTCGTCAATAACAATGTTATTATCTTTAAGCACGCTCGTCTTTATTACAAGGGCGTGCATAGGTATATAAACCTTATTTGCAACATCGGCGAAGTCATATTCCGTACCGTCTTTGAACTGCGGAAAATCAACAGCCTTTTGGCGGTTAACATCGTCATAATACTCATTATAGTTTGTAAACACATATTCGGATTCGGTTTTTTCGAGATCCTCGACGAGCTTCACAAAATCGGCGGTGTTGACCCAGTCGTCACCGTCCACAACCTTAAAGTATTTGCCGACGGCATTGCGAATGCCGCAGTTAATGGTGGAGCCGTGACCGCCGTTTTCCTTTGAGATAACTCTGAATGTATCGGGGTACTTATCGGCGTACTCCTTGCCTATTTTTGCGGTGTTATCCTTTGAGCCGTCGTCAACCACGATAACCTCGAATTTTTTCATTACAGCCTCGTCGCAAACAAACGAGTCAAGCGTCTGATTCAAAAATTTTTCGACATTGTACGACGGTATTACAACCGTAAGAAGCTTATCCATAATTTTCACCTCAATAATAAGTTCCGTGAAGCAGTATTATTCTCTCCGAAACAATACGATTTAAAAATTTATTTGCCCGGCGCTATTTCCTTTGCCTCGGAATTCTTTGATGTGACGGACTGAACGAGATAGCCGAGCGCAAGCCAGAAGAGGAACGCTCCGCCTGTGTTCATATAAAACGTCTCCGAATAGAACATCATAGAGGCAAATACCGGAGCTATAATGCTGAGCAGAGCGGTGTGATATTTGTACTTTTCACCCTTAAATTTAAAGAAATTCTTAAATATGAGCACCAGCACCAATATTATATATGCTGCGATAATCACAACGCCCAAAATGCCCTGACTCACAAGTATGTCGACAAAGCTATTGTGCATACTGCGGAATTTATCAAAATCATTGTGGACTATATAGGTATCCGGAAGCTTGTCCTCGGCATAGGGAACATAGTTCCTGAAGGTTACGCCGGTTAACGGCTTCGTTTTGAATATTTCGAGTCCGCTGCCCCAAATAGCAAAGCGGCGGTTGCTCACGTCACCGTTTATGTCGTTACTCTGACGGCCGATCTCAAGCTTCTGCTTGTCCTTTTCCTTCTGAGCCTCGGTTTTATCCTTATCGCTGCTTATGATGTGCTCATACTGCCATTTTTTGAACGCGGAGGTTGAAACCGACACAACCTTTATCGCGGCAAAGGATGCGACTGCCGCTGTAATAGCAAGCAAAACGCATATTACGCCCCTTGCGAACGCCTTTTTAGTTTCAAGCTTTTTACTTCTGAGTGCAGTGAGATATACATAGACCAAAAGTGCACAGAACAGCGATACCATACCGGTTCGCGAATCCGAAAAAGCTATATAGCATATCTGCAAAACAATGTTTATGATGTACAAAACCTTTAACGGCTTCTTTGCGTCCTTGTAAAAATACAGGCTCATTATTACGGTTATTGCCGAGAATACTGCACCGTAGTTGGGGTCGGAATACACGCCCCAAAGCCTGTTCCAGAGGAAACCGAGTATTACAACAACACCGTTAACCTCGGTATACGAATAATAATCCGTAAAGAGCATCACAGTTCCCGCCGCAACAGCCAGGAATGTATACGCCATAAAGAAGTGTGAAATTATGTAGAATTCCTTTTTCTCCGCCGTGCCGTCGGACGTGGTGTCATAAGTGTACAGTATAAAATACTGGAACGCCATCCAAACGAGTGCCTTTGCGTTTTCCGACAGCCCGTACTGCCTTGTAAGCAGCGCCGACAGCGCATAGCTTCCGCAAAATGCAATAAGCAAGAATAAGCCTTTTGCATGTAAGTATTTTTTGAAGCAGACGACTCTTATTACAAGAACCGCTATTCCTATCGCCGTTACCGCATACGCAATCCAAGTAAGTGCCGAGCGGTTTGCCATAAGGCTGTTAAACGATAACAGCGTAAGCGCAAGGAAAAGCAGCTTAAATCCTGTCGCCTGCGACCCCTTCCTAAGTAAGTTTTCTTTCATTTTGACTCCTCACACCAATTCATTAAAATTCTGTGCAGAAAGGTCATAGCCTTCTTTTCGTATCTCATCCGAACGGTCAAACCGTTTATAGCCCTTGGCTTTTTCGATTTTTTCCGCCCAAATTTTTGCGTCCTCATCCCTGTCTATGGAAAGAGTAATGCAGTTTTCAGTTATCACGGCGTCGGACGGTATATGATCGCTCAGGTAGCACATAAGCCCTGTCGCCTCAGCTTCTATGGCTGCAATGCCGAAGCCCTCAAAATGAGACGGCATAAGATATATATCCATCGCCATCATATAGTCATACGCATTGGTCTGCCTGCCGGTAAAGGTGACCTTGTCGGTTAAGCCGAGGCTTCTTACCTGCTCTTTAACATTTTCGAAAAGCAAACCGTCACCGACGAGCAAAAGATGCGCATTGTCGTCAATCTTACAAAGTTCGGAAAATACCCGAATCATAAAATCGTGGTTTTTTTGATATAGGAAGTTTCCGACATTTCCTATTACAAACTTATCTCCGAGATTTAACTCGGTGCGCATCTTCTCGCGCTTTTCCGGTGAATAAACGAAATTTGTAAGGTCAATTGCATTCTTTATAACTCGGAATTTACCTGACTCAACGATTTTTTCGGGGAACATCCATTTTCCCGCAAGCACCGAGCAGCCGTAAAAATCGGTTCCGTATTTATAAAGGAAACTACGGCAAATATTGTTTAGCTTTATCATAAGCGCACGCTTTTTCGGATTCGGACAATCATACCACGTGTTGTGCGAATGAATGATGACCTTTTTAACGCCGCAGTCATGCGCCGCTTTGGGACCCGGATAGCATATGGCGGTAGAAATATTGAAATATGCGGTATCATATCCGTTTTTCTTTATTATATCGCAAATCGCCTTATACTGAGCATGCGGATTTTTAAGAGTCGGTATTTCAAAAAGCCCCGCGCCCTTGCTCTCAAGCTTTTCCTTAAGCTCATTATCTATTTGTGTTGTGAGAAAATCAAAATGCACCTCACCCGGGGAAAAGTGCTCAAAAAAGTTGAGCATATACTTGTCAATTCCGCCGGCTTTTCCGTTCATAATATAGCCGAAAAGTACCTTTTTCAACTGTTTGCCCTCCACATTATTTTTTTAGCTTAAGCCCCGAAAACAGCGACGGGAAGCTTTTTTTGACCGCCGAAATAAATTTGCCCGTGAAAAGAAGCACGCCTGTATTTCCGCCTTTAAGCCGGTTCGCCATAATTTTTACAAGCCTGCTGTCAGGCTCGGCGTAAGGCATAAGCTCCTTGTAAAGCTCACTTTTAAGCTGAGCCTTGAGCCAGTCTTTTCTGTCTTTCCCGGACATTCCGGAGCGTTTGTCATTATTTTTTTCGAGAGCCGAAAATACGCTTCTGACGTATATGCCGGCAAGATTTTTAAGTATATCTCCGTCACACATACCGTTTTCACGGTAAAAACCGAGCAGCTCGTTTATACGCATTTCCTGAAGCTCAAAGTAATTTTTGACAAAGCGGCACGTAAGGCTTTGATTGTCTCTCTTGGCATAGTGGTATGCCGTGTCGTCAAGAATTACCATGGAATCAACATATCTGAAGAAATCTATATTAAATTTAAAATCCTCGTTAAGCGGCATATCGCAAAATGTAACTTCGGAGGAAACCACCGCGTCTTTAAGATAAATCTTATTCCAAAGGTAGCCGAAAAGCGTGGTGTTTTCGATTTTAATTACTTCTTTTGCCACATTTTCTTTACCAGAGAGAGCTTTGCTCTCATATGATACGGGATTTGTCATATACAGCTTACCGGTCTTGTCGTAATACTCCTCCACCGCGCCGAACATCACAACCGTGGGAGAAGCGTCACGCGATGCCGAATACATTTTTTCAAATATATTGCTGTCTATTTTATCGTCGGAATCCATATAATAGAGATATTTGCCCGAAGCGGACTTTGTGCCGAGATTTCTCGCGCTGCTCGCTCCGCCGTTTTTCTCCTTATGGATAACCCGAACCCTGCCGTCCGAGGCTGCAACCTCATCGCATATCTTGCCGCTGCCGTCCTTGGAACAGTCGTCTACAAGTATAAGCTCAAAGTCGGCAAAGGTTTGCCGAAGAACGCTGTCAAGCGTATCCCTGAGATATTTTTCGACGCCGTAAACCGGCATTATAACACTGAAATACGGTGCGCTCATATTTTTCACAGCCTTTCGGATTATTTTATCTTCCCGCTTTAAGCTTTGCGAAAAGCTTTGTATTGCCCGACTTAACGGAAGAAATGACCTTGCCCTCAAGATATGTGAGCGCGGTGCTCTTCATCTTAATCGGTATAAGCATAAGCTTCATATACTTTGACTTCGGCACAGCCGCAGAAACAGCCGCGCGCGCCTTGGGGTCGTTTATCATCTTTCTTATCTGCGCCTTTTTTTCGCCGGCAGGCAAGGTGCAGTTTTTGTTTGTAACGTTTTCAACGCATCCGACTATGCGCTCAATATATCTTCTCGAGAGAAATTCCTCTATCTCCGGAGTCATAATTCCCCAGTGCTCATAGAGCTCTCTCATCCACTCGTTCTCCTCCTCGCGCTTTTCGTACATATCGCTTCTGTACTTGGCGGTTTCGGACTCGGCTCTTTGACGGATAAAGTGGTAATACTTCTTTGACGTCACGCCGACTCTCTCAACGTCGCGCACAACGGAGAGGTTAAAGGGGAAATCATCCCAGAAGGTCTGCGGGAAATAGAGCTTGTTGTCTCTTATATAATCGCCCGAGAAGAGCTTATTCCACGGAGTGTAGAGAAGATTGCGGTCAAAAAGGTTGTGTGCGTCGGCTCTGAATTCAGCCTGAGTTTTGTATATCTTATCCTTGTAGACCTGCTCCTGCGTGAATTTTTCGGTGTCACTGTAATATGTGTCGATATAGTAACCCGAAACAACGAGTTGCAAATCGTTTTTCTCGGCCAAATCAACCATATCCTGAAGCATGGTTTTTTCAGCCCAGTCGTCGGAGTCCATAAAATACATATATTTTCCGACAGCCTTATCTATGGCGACGTTTCTCGCCGAGGGAGCGCCGCCGTTTTCCTTATGGATAACCTTTATACGCGGGTCCTTTGCGGCGTATTCATCGCAGATTTTGCCGCTGTTATCGGGAGTTCCGTCGTCTACGGCAAAAAATTCCCAATCGGTAAGGGTCTGATTTTGTATACTCTCGATAGCCCTGCCAACGTAATTTTCGACGTTGTAAACAGGCATTATAACACTAACTTTTACATCATTCATAGCCTTTGACCGTTCCTCGCTCAAAATAATTTATCTGTTACCGCCAAAGCCGAAGCTATGACCTTATCCATATCATAATATTTATACTCGGCAAGTCTGCCGCCGAAGATAATATTGTCCTCACTCTTTGAAAGGTCGCTGTATTTGCTGTAAAGCGACTGATTCTTTTCGTCGTTTACGGGGTAATACGGCTCCATACCCTCCTGCCACTCGGACGGATATTCTCTTGTTATATACGTCTTTTCCTGAGTACCGAATTCAAAGTGCTTGTGCTCTATAATTCTTGTGAATTTGGTCTTTTCGTCAGTATAGTTCATAACGGCTACACCCTGATAGTTTTCACAGTCAAGCAGTTCGTTTTCAAAACGGAGACTGCGGTATTCGAGCTTGCCGAAGCGATAGTCGTAATACTGATCTATGGGACCCGTGTAGACAACGGTGTCCGCAAGGGCAGAAAGAGCTTCCCTGTCCTTTAAGAAATCGGTATCAAGACGGGTGTCGATTCCTTCAAGCAGCTTTTCGATAAGCTTATTGTAGCCGCCTATCGGAATACCCTGGTATCTGTCGTTAAAATAGTTGTTATCATAGGTGAATCTGACCGGCAGACGCTTTATTATAAATGCAGGCAAATCCTTGCATTCTCTGCCCCACTGCTTTTCGGTATAGCCCTTTATGAGCTTTTTGTAAATGTCATATCCGATAAGGCTTATTGCCTGCTCCTCGAGATTTTTGGGCTCACCCGTAACCTGCTTCTTCTGCTCCTCGATTTTGGCTCTTGCCTCCTCGGGAGTCACAACACCCCACATCTTGTTAAAGGTATTCATATTAAACGGCAGGTTATAAAGCTCTCCGTAATAATTTGCAACCGGAGAATTTGTGTAGCGGTTGAATTCAACAAGGTCGTTTACATAAGTCCAAACTCTCTTGTCGTTTGTGTGGAATATATGCGCGCCGTATTTGTGCACGGTTATGCCCTCAATATCCTCGCAATAAATATTTCCGCCGAGATGGCTTCTTTTGTCGATAACAAGGCACTTTTTACCGTGTTTTGTCGCTTCGTGGGCAAAAACGCTTCCGAAAAGTCCGCTGCCTACGATAAGATAGTCATACTGTTTCATAATTTTTCCTCCTGCGCGAAGCGCAATTAAAAAATGTATTGTTTGAATTTATCACGCCGCCGACTTAGTTTCGTCGGACGGTGCCGTTGTCTTGGTTTCAGCCGTAGTGTGCTCTTTGGTAGTTTCGCTGTTTTTGGTTGCCTCGGCGGTTGTCTGCGGTTTTGTCGTGGTTTCGGATTTATTATTGCCGCCGCTGTGCTTAGCCGATGTCGTGGCGGAACTTTTGCTTTTTGAACCGCCGTTTGAAGAGCCGCTGCTCTTTGTTGCGGACGAAGAGGACTTTGAGCTCTTGGTTGTTGTCTGCGACTCTTGTTTTTTCTTTGACGACGCAGTTGTTTCCGGGGCTTCGCCGTAAATGAACAGGTGCATTCTGTCGGCTGCCGCCGCAAGATCGTATCTCCATACCCATGCGCCGTCGTAAATACCGCCTACCGCGTTATCCTCGTCGCCGGGAACAACCATAGTCTCAATGGTTATATCATTTGAAAGCATCGGAGCGAAAGAGAGAACCTCCGGAACCGACATCGATGTTTCACAAAGAGCCATACCCGCCTTTACCAAATCGGCATACTTTGTGGGGCTGATGTTTCTCGCCTTGTCGATAAGGCACTCAATAACCTTTTTCTGCCTATCCACACGGGCGTTATCCGAATCGCGCTTTCTGATACGCGAATACACGGACGCCTGCTCGCCCGTCAGGTGCACCATACCCGATTTTTCGACATATTGGAAATTCGGATTATCGTCGTCACCGATATTGTTAAGCTCAAGACGCTCGTCCTCGGTTATATCAATATCTACTCCGCCGAGGATATCTATTGCCTCGGCAAGCTTATAAAAGTTTATCGTGGCATAATCGGTAATATTCATATTGAAATTCTGGTTTAGCGTTTTGATGGCAAGCTCCGCTCCGCCGTAAGCATAGGCGTGAGTTATTTTCTGATTGCCGTGCCCGTCTATCGCAACACAGCTGTCACGGAGAACGGAAATCAGCTTAACGTCGTTTTTTGCCTTATCTATGCTCACTATCATTATAGAATCGGAACGGCCGGAGAAAGAGTCCTTATCTCTTGTATCAACGCCGAAAAGCGCTATGTTTACAATATCAGTCTTTCCGTATTTGTTTGCTATATCATCCGATACGCCGAGATTGTCTTTATCTACGTTCTTTTTAAAACCGCCCCACATACCGAAAACAAGGGCGCAGGAGACAGCAGCGAGTAAGAGAATAACGGCAACAACTATTATTACAACGCGCTGCCATTTTTTCAGGTTTTTCCATCTTCTCTTAAGCTTTCCCGGTTCCTTAGCGTCCTTGGATTTTTTCTTTCTGCGCATACCGCGCGCGGCGGTATTTGAAATATTGCTGTTTTGATTTTGTCTTCGCGGCACATGACCGTTTTCAAAGTGTATTTCTATATCCTTATCTTCTTTTTTCATAACTACCTCTATACCACAAAATATAAATGACGTTTATAAGCGGCGGCGCTCAAAATCGCCGTAAGTCGGGCAAGTATATTCTGCCCCTTATAATTTTATTTATTTTACAACAAAAACTAAGCAGTGTCAATCCGATTTGACGCTGTAACGGCGAAAAACGGCGTTTTCGTCGTTTTTCATATTTTTTACGTTTAAAAAGGAACCGAGTTACGTTTTGCCGGTGAAGACGAAAGCAAAACGAGTTACCGAAACAAGCCGTTTTGCATCATTGTTCAAGCGGCTTTGTGTACCAAATTACGCCAAATTGCAATATTTTAAAAAAACAGTAGCATTTTGCGATTTTATATGATATATTATGTCTTGGCAAAAATATGTAAAATTTGCTTTTTAATCTGTTGAAAGGAGGTTAACCATGCAGGTATTATCATCCTCGCAAAAAAAAGACATAACACCTTCTCAGCTTTTGCCGGAATCAATGTTTGATTTTATATATGCAAAAGACGGTGAAGCCGTAATAAAAAGCGGGGATACGGATTTTATTTTGTCGGGCGGTCAAATGCTTATAGTTTCCTCTGCCGACGGTAAAACGATGTCTGTAACAAAGGCACCGTTTAAATATTATTCATTTTCTCTCGCGAGCGAGGAGGTCAAAAAAATTCTCGGAAATTCGAGCATTTCTTCATTTTTCGCTAAGAAATTTAAAAGCTCATATCATATTTTTGATTTTTCGGAAAGCAATATTGCCGAGGAGTTATGCTCACAGCTCGAAAAGGAGTATCAAAGTCCCTACGTTGTTGCCGGCAATACCGCAGAGGTGCTTTTAAAGCTGCTTATGCTTGAAATATATAAGCTTAACCCGTCACCGTTCGGAAATACAGAGCGCCAAAACAAGTCGATGCAGAAAATACGTGAGTATATAGACGCGCACTACGGCGAAGAAATCACAGTCGAAAAGCTCGCCGAAAGCGCTTATTTGTCCCCGCCGTATCTGAGTCACTCGTTTAAGAGCTTCTCGGGCTTCAGTCCGAAGCAGTATCTCACGGCGGTACGTCTTGTAAACGCAAACAAGCTTTTGATGACTACCAATCTCAGCATAAACGAAATTTGCCGCAAGGCCGGCTTTTCGGATATAAATAATTTTATACGCACATTTAAAAGCTTCTACGGAACCACACCCAAAAAGTTCCGCAGCATATAACACCAAATAATAAAAATACGGAAAGGATTTAATATGAATACACCTAATGCACCATGGCTGAAATTCTACGGGGATATTCCGAAAACTCTCGAATACCCCCAAATCTCAATGTATGAAGCCGTTGTAAACGCAGGCAAGACCCATTCGCAGGTAAATGCCTATGAATTTCAGGGTAAGGGAACGACTTATGCAAAATTCATAGAAAAAATCGACAGAACCGCAAAGGCTTACAAAGCTCTCGGAATAAAAGAAGGAGAAACCGTAACAATTTGTATGCCCAATGCGCCGCAAGGAGTTGACAGCTTCTATGCGCTCAACCGCATAGGCGCCGTTCCGGCTATGATACATCCGCTCTCTGCGGCAGGCGAAATCACGTTTTACCTTAAAGACACCGACAGTAAGGCAATACTCGTTCTCGATATGTTCTATGAGAAGGTTGAGCAGGCGGTAAAGGATCTCGGCAGACCCGTTAAAATAATCGTAGCGAGAATACAGGATGAATTAAAGTTTCCCCTTAACATTTTGTATCCGCTCACACTGAAGAAAAAGCCTCCGGAGCTGCCCGACAGCGAAAATGTCATTCGTTGGAACGACTTTATCGCGGCAGGTAAAAACGAAACGCTGCCCGAAACATTTCCCTCGGCCGACAAAACGGCGGCCATACTTTTCAGCGGCGGCACAACCGGAACAAGCAAGGGTATACTCCTCTCAAATCTCAATATGAACGCGCTCGGTATGGAGGTTGCCGCGGCGGCCGGCTTTACCATGGAGGGTCTTCGTATGCTCTCGGTTATGCCCCTGTTCCACGGCTTCGGTCTCGGTGTCGGCATTCACACACCTCTTATCAACGGAGGCACGTGCATACTCGTTCCGCAGTTCACCGTTAAGACATATGCCAAGATGATAAAGAAAAACAAACCTACGGTTATCCCCGGTGTTCCCACGCTCTTTGAGGCTTTGCTTCGCACAGAGGGACTTGAAGGCGTTGACCTCTCGTTCTTACAGGGTGTTTTCTGCGGCGGTGACTCTCTTTCGGTTGAGCTTAAAAAGAAGGTTGACGCATTCTTAAAGGAGCACAACGCCAAGGTACAGATTAGAGAGGGCTACGGTACAACGGAGTGCGTTACGGCGTCCTGCCTTACCCCGCGTGACTTTTTCCGCGAGGGCAGTATCGGAATACCGTATCCGGACGTTTACTATCAGATAGTCGATCCGAAGGACGACAGCGAGCTTCCGCCCGATACAGAGGGTGAAATCTGCATAAGCGGTCCCACCGTTATGAAGGGCTATCTCAACAATGCCGCCGAAACGGCTGCTACGCTGCGCACCCATGCAGACGGCAGAGTGTGGCTCCACACGGGCGATGTCGGCACCATGGATAATGACGGCTTCATATACTTTAAGCAAAGACTTAAGCGTCTTATCATAGTTTCCGGCATAAACGTATATCCCTCACAGGTCGAAAACACCATAGACGCTCATCCGGATGTACTGCTCTCATGCGCCATAGGTATTCCCGATCCGTACAAGATGCACAAGGTCAAGGCTTTTGTCGTTCTTCGTCCCGGTGTTGAACCGAGTGAAAAGATAAAAGAAGAAATACTTGAGCACTGCCGCAAAAATATATCCAAATACGCCATGCCGCGCGAAATAGAATTCCGCACGGAGCTTCCCAAGACTCTTGTAGGCAAGGTAGCGTACAGGAAGCTTGAAGAAGAGGAGGCAGCAAAATATGAGCAGCAAAAAGCAGAGAAGCAAGGAAATGGCAACGAAAACAAATAACGAAACGCCCGAAGCATTATCTCACATAAAACGTGCTCACGGTATCTACTTCACATCAAAGGTTCTTCTCGGCTGGATAATCAAACTTTACTTCAATTTCAGAAGCAAGGTATACAAGCCGAAGAACAAGAGCTTTATCCTCATTTCAAATCATACGACAATGTTCGACCCGTTTTTTGAAGCACTCTCGTTTAAACCGTATCTGCGCTTTGTGACGAGCGACCATCTTCTCAGAATGGGTGCTTGGGGAAAATTCATAAAGTTCTGCGTTAATCCCATTCCGAAAAGACGCGGTGCCGACTCCGAAAAGACCATGGAAATGATGGCGGAATCCGTAAGGAACGGCGTCAGCGTTTGTATACACGCCGAAGGGTACTGCTCGATAAACGGCGAAACGGGATTTGTTTCGCCGCGCACCGGTCAGCTTGTCAAGGACAGCGGTGCCGGCCTTATCACATTCCGCACCGTCGGCGGCTATTTCAAGGACCCGAGATGGGCAAAGCACTCGCGCCGCGGCAGAATGCGCGGCAGCGTGGTCCGCGAATACATGCCTGAGGAGCTTCAAAGAATGTCCGTTGACGAAATAAACGAAGCAATTCGCCGCGACATATACATAAACGCCTACGAGCAGCAGAAAAAGGACCCGCATAAATATAAGGGACGCGCTCTCGCAGAGGACCTCGAAACGATTCTTTATCTTTGCCCCAAGTGTCACGCCATGGGTAAAACACATTCGCACGACAATGAGTTTTCGTGTGAATGCGGCTATAAGATGCACATCAACGAATATGGATTTTTTGAGGGCGACTCTCTTGTCTTTGACAATGTCCTCGACTGGGATAAATGGCAAAAAAGCTATGTTAAGGACAATCTCGCTCTGTGGCACTCGTTCACGGAAAAGCCCATAACCTCGGATGAAAAGCAGATACTGAACTGCATTGAAGAAAACGAGACAAAGGAGCTTTTCTCGGATAACTGCACGATGAGCATTTATGATGACAGACTCGAATTTATCGATGAAAGCAAGGGCAAAAAGGTCTTTATGCTCTCGGATATAGTCAAAATGTCAATGGGCGGCGAAACAAAACTGTATTTCACAACGTCCAACGGCTTTTACTATGAGGTCGGAAGTCATACACGCCGCTCGTCGGTTAAGTACTTTGCACTTTACAGAGTGCTCACGGGGCGCGAATATTTATAATCTGCCTTTGAAGATGCCGTATAAAACTGCAAAAACAAGGATTGTATTTTTTACAATCCTTGTTTTTTATTTATCATTTTTCATTTTGCCGCATATAATAACACGGATATATTATTAGGAGGACAAAAAATGAAAAACGACATATCCTTTTTTCTCGGCACAAATTCCGGCACCGGCTTTCACTCGCTTTTTTACGACCTCACCGAGCACGCGACGCCGTACAGCACTTTTATAATAAAAGGCGGCCCGGGGACGGGAAAATCCGGACTTATGAAAAAAGTGGCGGAAGAATGCGAAAAACGCGGTCTTTTTAATGAAAAGCTTTGGTGCTCATCCGACCCCGATTCGCTTGACGGCGTGTTCATTCCCGAAAAGCATTGTTCTGTTTGCGACGGAACCGCTCCGCACGTGGTTGAGCCCGTATTTGCCGGCGCCGCAGAACAGATAGTCAATGTTGCCGCGCTTTGGAACAGAAAAAATCTCAAAAAGAAAAGCAAGGAAATTATACGCTTGTCAAATGAAAACGGCTTTTGTCACAAGAGGGTTGCATCGCTTCTTTGTGCCGCAACCGCATTAAAGCAAAATATGTCGGAAATATATAAAACATCATTGAAAAAGAAAAAGCTTCACGAGCTTATGGGCGATATTCTTTTGCAATTTGAGCCTGTTTCCGATAAAAAGGGAAAAATCGAAAACCGTTTCCTTTCGGGTGTTACTCCGAAAGGGCTTATAACATTTACAAATACCGTTAAAAATCTTGCCGACGACATAACCGTTATACGCGACGAATCAGGAATAACCGAAAAGCTGCTTGCAGACATTGCCGATTATTCGGCTTCTATCGGGTACGACGTAATAGTCTGCCGAGATGTACTGTTCCCCGAAAAGACCGCGCACGTTCTAATTCCCGAAAAACGCCTTGCTTATGTGACCTCCTGCGACGCATTCCCGATAAATATTAAGGGCGCAAAGCATATTTCCGCAGATAAGTATTGTGATAAAAATATTTTGAGCAAATATGACAGCGAGCTGTGCTTCTATAAAGAAAACATTAAAACGCTGTTGCTGAAATGCGTTGACATACTTAAAGAGGCAAAGAACATACACGACGAGCTTGAAGATTGCTATATAAGCGAAATGGACTTCGGTGCTCTTGACAGGCTGACAGACGACCTTATCAAAGAAATGCTCGGATAACGGCGCGCTCTTCACATAAATACGGGGGCTGTAAAACACAAGTTTTTACAGCCCCTTTTAAAAATCAATTATCCTTTTTTAACTGCTTTACCACCTGATTGCCGTAAACGGCGGCTCCCGTAACAAGCACTCCCTGAATTACCGAATCGGCAGACAGCCCCGTCAGAGCTATGCTTCCGGAAATTCCGAAAATCAACAGCAAAAGCGGTATGAATTTATCGGGTATTCTTTCAATAGATTTAAAAATCAGTCCCAAAACGTTTAATGCCGGGATTAAAATCAGCGCGCGTTCGACTATATATGACATCAAATTCATATTTCCTCCTTAATTCACAAAGCCGATAAGCGCATAGCCTAACGCAGTTCCGACGGCACCGATAAGCGCAAATAAGAGCTTATCCCAAAACGCCGATGGTCTGCGTTTAATTTCGCTTATACTCTCCTTCAGCTCTCCGACGGACAAGAGCAAGTTGTCAAGCTTTGTATTTTCCTCTGCCTGATTTATCGCAAAGGTATTTACCTTTCCGTACAGTATCTTAACGTCGTTTTCAAGTGTTTTGATTCGATGCTCAAAAAGCTCGTTTTCACTCATAGCGGTGCCTCACCTTATATCATCGGCGTTTACAAATCCCGTGACATTTTTACCTATCGGCTTTTTAAGAGCAAAGCTCGCAGAGGAGGTTATGCGGTACCTGCCGTTTATCTCAATCCCGTCGTAGATATAGTAAGTACCCGATTTTCTCGCCGACGGAGCTTTTGAATACGCAGACGAAAACAAGGGTGTATTGCAAAGTGCCACGGACCGGCGCGGTGGAAATGCACCGCTTTTTACGTTATCGGTGCTTTCTGCGGCACCTTTTGAAAAGCCGTTGAGTCCGTTGGCTCTCATAATATTCGGGTAGTCCTTAAAGGCTAAGTCCATATCGGTATTGCCTGTTATGCCGCCCGTCTTGCCCGATGACGTATACTGCCACATACCGTATTTTCCGCCGTAGGAGGGTGCGTCAGCCCATTGCGCGAGCCAAATATCGTAGCACTCCTTTACCCTGTCGGAAATTTTGTTATTGAGCCACCACAGATTCGCATAGACCGAAACAAAATATCCTGCCTTTTCCGTTCTGCCGCAAAACGCCTCGACAATATTGCTTATTTCCTCACGGAAGAGGTTTTTCTGCGAGTTGTCCTCAATATCGAATGCCACGGGAAATTCAAAGCTTTTTCCGGATATAAGCGAGAGAAAATACTCCGCCTCCTTTTCTGCGTCCGAGACGGTTTTTGCGTAGCTGTAATGGTATGCGCCGACAAGTATGCCGTTTTTCTTTGCCTCGCGGTAATTTCTTTCAAATGAAGTGTCATTTTGGCCTTGGCACCTACCGAAGCCCGCGCGCAGCATGGCAAATTCGACACCCGAAGCGCGAACCTTTTCCCAATTTATATCGCCCTGCCACTTTGACACGTCTATTCCCTTATATTTAGCTTCCATATAAATATTCCTTTCGTTCTTTACTTTTCTTCAAGGCGCTTTACCGCCTCGGATATATCGGCGCAATAGCATATGTCGAATTTACCGCCCGGCTCAGAAACCGTAATCTCGGTGGTCGGAAACTCCGAATTCAGCGCCGCCGCTGTAATATTCTCCTCCGATTCCGATGCCAACGGATAATATACCGTAACGGGCGTTCCTGCGGCGTATTGCGACTGAAGATACGATTTGAGCCCGTCTACGGAAAGAGTAGTCATGAAATATATTACATCGTTTCTGTAACCGTACATTACGCCGATATAATTTTTACCCGCCGAAATGCGCGCTCCGAGCTCTTCGTCGTTTGTGATATTATCCGTAAACACCTCAAAATGCGTGCAGTATCCGGGAAGGCAGGTTCCGCGAACCATTTTTGCACCGACGGGGGTCTGAATATATATCCTGTTTAAAGTTACGCCGCCGCTTGTATATGATTTGGCAAGCACCGTCTGGGCGGTTCCGGTAAGAGCATATTTGCCGATTTTTCTCGTGAAGATTCCGCTTATGACGTCGGCCTTGTCCGCGTAATCACCGGCAGAAAAAAGCTCGCTTCCCGTATTCACCGTTTGCTCCGCGCTGTTTATTCCGATTTTTACGGAGGACACGCCGCTTATTTTTACGGAAGAAGCAGGCTCCGCCGTGCCGCCGTAGGAGCCCGTAACCGAGGTTTTGCCGTATACCGTAAAGCCGTTAAACGGCATCGCAAGAGAATCCGTAAGAGTCAGCGTATTTTCTCCCGAAACACGGCGAGTATACGGTAGACCGTATGTGCTCTTGTTTATCAGAGCGGCAATCTCTTTCTTATCTTTTTCTGTCAGAATATAGTTGCTGCCGTCCTTACCGTTGTCGCCCTTGTCGCCTTTCTCGCCCTTGAACACACCGTTCTTTATGTTTTCGAGCATTGTATTCACGGAGAAATCATAATCCGAGAGCAGCGCACCGTCGGCATCGGCAAGCGTATTAAAATAAAGTATTACGTTTTTCGGCTTCATAACCTCTGTGGTAATGCCGTTCTCGTCAATTTTGACGGCATTCAGGCAGCATTCTGCCGTACCGTATTTTGTGACTGACGCGGGCACGTCAAACGACACCGAATTTTCGTCATTCTTATCGAGAGGAAGATAATCCGTGCGCAAAATTTTCCCGTTCGGCAGCACAAAATCAAGATAATATTTAAACTCGTCGGTAAAGGTGCTCTCAAGAATGAATTTCAGCGTAGTCGCGTTGTGCTCGGCACTATTCCCTGCCGTTATGCACTCAACGGACGGCTCGTCCTCTAAAAAAATATAGATAGAAATGGTTTTCGTCATAAATACTCCTTTATTTCATCAAATATGCTTTCCGGCGGACAGATAAGCGAAAATCGCATCATCACGGGATATTTAAGATAGGCATAGAGCTTTTTTTCGGCACTCAAAAGCACTCTGTCAACATAATTGCGTGATGCGCCGTTTTTTCGCGCAATCTCAGATTTGTTAAGTCCCGAAATATGCCTCGCCAGAAGGAAATCCCGTTCCTCTTGTGTCAGCTCGTTTCGGAGAACAAGCCCGACTATCCTCTTGATAACGGAGTTTTTACGCGCCAAAATATACGCCGCCGCATTTTTATCTCCGCCGTGCTCTATAACCTCAAGATTTTCCGTGAGATAGATGTACTCGTCAAGGCTTAATTCCGCAAGTATTTTTTCGTCCATAACTCTCCTTTCGGACTGACGGCATTATCGGTACGTCGCCCGAAACCGTTGTCCGTAAAATCAAATCAACACCCGAAAAACAGATTTCGGGTGTTGATTTATAGAACATTTGTTCGCTTACAAATATAATATTAGTCCCAAAAGCGGGACTTGTCAAGTGTTTATAAAAGAAAAACGGGGCTCCTTGAGGTTATCAGCCTTTAAGAGCCCCGGTCTTATGTGATTTTTGCGGTGTCGCTTTTATTATCAAATTACAGCTTTATGAAGCTTTGCCTGCTTTTATCAAGTCTATCTCAGCGGCGTCAAATAAATCTACAACTCCGTCGCCGTTTACGTCGGCAGCCAAATATTCGCTTGAACCGTCTCCGAGCTTTTTATCCTCAACGGAATGCTTAACCACGGCGTCAAAGTCGCTGCCGTCCACGTATCCGCTCGGCACAACGTCGCCGCGCATAATAACGGTATATCCCGTGCTTGTGCCCGCAGACGTATTGCTGACAGTAAATATCGAGCCTGTTTTATTGCCGCCGGAAGTGAAACTGTAACCGCTCTGCATATAAACCGCCGAATTTACGCTCGCACCGTTTGTGATATACAAAAGCTTTGACTTTTCGTTCACCGTTGCGCCGGAGTTTATTTCCGGTACAACGGGCGAATAGGCATTTTCCGATACGGTGGGATATGTCAGCGTAAAGCTTCCGCCGTAACGTTTTCCCGTTTCGGTATGGCTGCTGCCGAAGGTTTCACTCGCGCCGAAATACCTGTTTCCGCTGGCTGTTCCCACAAGGAAATAGTCGTACAAAACATTGCCCTGATCGTCAAAAGTGCAGTCAACGCCGTACCACTTGCCGTCCTCCATTTTTACGTAATTCCAAGCGTGACCTCCGCCGTTCGAATTGCCCACAGCTATTACGCACGGTATTCCGGCTTTGTCGCAGAGGATTTTAAACGACTCGCTGTAACCCTCACACACGGTTTTGTACGGTGTCAAAAATACGCTCGTCGGCTCATGTGCGGTAGGTATTTCAAACTTTTCATCATACTCGACTCGTTTGCAGATAAAATCGTGTATGAACTTCACCTTTTCGTAGCGCGTTGCGCCTTTGATTTCTACGCTGTCAACAACAGCCGCCATATCGTTGTAATCCTGCTTTACCTTGTTCATATCGGCATAGGCGTTTGTGTTTATTCGCGGCTTCACCGTAACCGACGAAATCGTAAAGTGATAACCGCTGCTTGTTTGATAATAGGAATACCCGTAGCTTATGCTGTACCCGTTTATCCAAAAAATCATCGGGTAATCGTCGCAAAGTGCCGATAATCCGCCCGTGACCGCCTCTGACAGGGCTGATTTTATGTTGCTCGGCACACTTGTGCTTGTGCCGTCCCAGGTAAGCGGCGACGGCAAGGCTACATCAATCGAGCTTTCAAACAGCTTTTCTTTGACCGTGTTATAAACCGCTCGTTGGTTTGAATTCAAAAATGTATAAAATGTATACGGAGTATCCGCTCCGTCCGAAAAGAACGGCAATGCTTTATTGTCGCTTTCCGGAACCAAATCGGAAGCGTCCGTTCTCGGGTCATAGCTGACAGCCCACTCTACGGGCATATCCGCGTAAAGCGTTTTTTCTGTCATTGCCCCCGATAAGAGTGACAAAAACGGCATGGTCAAGACTATTGCAAAAACCATACTCAAAGCTTTTCTCAAGACAATTCCTTCTTTTCTGCGAATTTTTATCATCTGATTATATAATATATTATTTCGGCTGAGATTGTCAACAGAACAACAAAGCAGAGGCCTTATATACAAGGTCTCTGCCGAATACAAATCTTATCTTTTTCTGAGAAGTTGCGACAGCTCGTCCATAAAGGCGTTTATATCTTTAAACTGCCTGTAAACCGAAGCGAACCTAACATAGGCAACCTCGTCTATGTCCTTAAGCTTCTGCATGGCAAGCTCGCCTATGTGCATTGACGAAACCTCACGGTCAAGGGAATTCTGGAGATTTGCCTCAATATCGTCAACGGCGCGCTCCAAGGTATCCATCGAGACCTGACGCTTTTCGCAGGCGCGCATCATACCGCCCAAAAGCTTATTGCGGTCAAACACCTCGCGAGACTTATCTTTTTTTACGACGAGTATCGGCACGCTTTCAATGACCTCATATGTAGTAAAGCGCTTACCGCACTTGATGCACTCGCGACGGCGGCGAATTCTCTCGCCCTCGTCGGTAGGTCTTGAGTCTATTACCTTGCTCTCCTCGTATCCGCAGTAAGGGCACTTCACGGCAAATCACATCCAATAGTTATTTTTAATCTAAGATTATTATAACAAACAAAATTTACATTGTAAAGCGTATTTTAGCCGACGATTTGATATGTCAAAGCTTTCTCCAAACCATTTTATCGACTACACCCGTATACGACTGAATTATTTTGACAACCTTAGTCGAAACGTTTTCATCGGTATAATCGGGCACGGGGATTCCGCAAAAGCCGTTTTTGTCAAGCTCAACCGCAGTATCAACCGCTTGCAGCAATGATTTTTCATCAATTCCGGCAAGCACGAAGCATCCCTTATCGAGAGCCTCGGGACGTTCTGTGGAGGTTCTGATGCAAACCGCAGGGAAGTTCTTTCCGACTGAAGTAAAAAAGCTGCTCTCCTCGGGCAGCGTTCCGCTGTCGGAAACTACGGCAAAAGCGTTCATCTGCAAGCAGTTATAATCGTGAAATCCGAGCGGCTCATGGCGAATAACTCTCTCGTCAAGCTTAAAGCCGCTCTCCTCGAGACGTTTTTTTGAACGTGGATGACACGAATAGAGTATCGGCATATCATATTTTTCCGCAAGGCCGTTAATTGCGGAGAACAGGCTGTTGAAATTCTTTTCGGTGTCGATGTTCTCTTCTCTATGAGCCGACAGAAGAATGTACTTTTTCTTTTCGAGTCCGAGCTTTGTTAAAATGTCGCTGTTTTCTATTTTTTCAAGGTTTTTATGAAGCACCTCTGCCATGGGGGAGCCGGTGACGTATGTGCGCTCCTTCGGAAGTCCGCATTCGGCGAGATACCTTCTTGCGTGTTCGGAATAAGCCATATTCACGTCCGAAATAATATCCACTATACGGCGGTTTGTCTCTTCCGGCAAACACTCGTCCTTGCAGCGGTTGCCCGCCTCCATATGGAATATCGGTATATGAAGTCTCTTTGCCGATATTGCGGAGAGACAGGAGTTTGTGTCGCCGAGTATCAAAAGTGCGTCGGGTTGTATATCACGCATCAGCTTATATGAGCAGCTTATGATATTGCCGACTGTCTCACCGAGGTCGGCTCCGACTGCGTCCATATACACCTCGGGGTCAGATAGCTCCAAGTCCTTAAAGAACACACCGTTAAGATTATAATCGTAGTTTTGACCCGTGTGTGCGAGTATGCAGTCAAGATACTCTCTGCACTTGTCAATAACGGCGGCGAGCCTTATTATTTCGGGACGCGTGCCGACAATAATAAGGAGCTTTAACTTCCCGTTATTCTTAAATTTGATATCGCTGTAATCGGTTTTCATATATATTACCTCCGCCGTGTGTGACAGTATTAAACCTTTTCTCCGAATGTATCCGGGTGCTCTGCATCAAACATTTCGTTTGCCCACATCAAGGTGACAAGCGGCTGTGTATCGCTTAAATTAACTATGCTGTGAGTGTAGCCGGGAAGCATCTGCACACATTCGGGCTTATCGCCGGAAACATAAAACTCCATAACGCTGTTCGTGCCTATTTTGCGTTCGCGTATAAGCCCTTTTCCCGAAACGACTATGAACTGCTCCCACTTGCTGTTGTGCCAATGCTCGCCCTTGGTTATGCCCGGCAGCGACACATTAACGCTGAACTGACCGCAGTTTTCGGTTTTCAAAAGCTCGGTAAAGCTGCCGCGCGCGTCCGAATTTGTTTTAAACTCAAACGCGGTTTTTTCTTTCGGAAGATATGAAAGATACGTGCTGTATAGCTTTTTGGCAAAGCTGCCGTTCGGAATTTCCGGCATAATAAGAGTCTTTCGCTGGTCATCGAATTTGTGAAGCAACGACACGATTTCGCCGAGCGTAACGCGATATGTCACCGGGACGGCACAATATCTACCGTCGCTTTTAAGTACCGTATCCGCTCCCGAAAAATCACAACGGTGCTCTTTTCCCTCGAGCAAATCGAGCATTTCGCTCACAAGGTCGTCTATGTATAAAAGCTCAAGCTCCGTTTTTTCATTATCAACTCTTATGGGTAAGTCGTTTGCGATGTTGTTGCAAAAGGTTGCAACGGCACTGTTGTAATTCGGCCTGCACCATTTTCCGAAAAGATTCGGGAAGCGGTAAACAAACACCTTTGCGCCGGTTTTTGCGGCATAGTCAAAAAACAGCTCTTCTCCGCGCAGCTTCGACTCTCCGTAAACGGAATTTGCATATCTGCCGACAAGCGTCGCCTGTATGGAGCTTGAGAGCATAACGGGACAACGGTTACCGTGCTTTTCAAGAGTTTTCAAAAGCTCCGAGGCGAAGCCGAAATTCCCCTTCATAAACTCGCCGTCGTCCTTCGGCCTGTTTACTCCCGCAAGATTGAAAACAAAATCGCACTCCCTGCAAAAATCGGAGAGCAGAGCCTTATCCGTATCGACATCATATTCAAATATTTCGTCAATCGAGAGCGACGGACGGGTACGGTCTTTGTTATCGCGAAGATTTTTAAGCGCCTCGACAAGGTTTTTACCTACAAATCCGGCTGAACCCGTAACAAGTATTTTCATAAAAAAGCTGCCTTTCGGAATACAAAATCACTTCTTGAATTCGGCTAATTCGTCTCTGATATAAGCGAGCGATAAAAGCTTTTCCTTTACCTGCTCGACATTGAGAAGTTCTGTATTATTTGAATTGAACTCTGTCAACGGATTGCGGTCTTTATCGCCGTCATTGAAATATTTATCGTAGTTAAGTGAACGCTTATCGCAAGGCACACGGTAGAAATTGCCCATATCGGTAGCGTGAGCGCACTCCTCGTTAGTAAGGAGGGTTTCGTACATCTTTTCGCCGTGACGAATACCGATAACCTTAATTTCGGCTTCGGGGCAGAAAAGCTCCTTTACCGCCTCGGCGAGCACACCGATTGTGCAAGCCGGCGCTTTCTGAACAAGAATATCGCCCGACACGCCGTTTTCAAATGCAAAGAGAACGAGGTCAACCGCCTCGTCGAGAGACATAATAAATCGTGTCATATTCGGCTCTGTAACGGTTATCGGTTTGCCCTCTTTAATCTGCTCTATCCAAAGCGGAATTACCGAGCCGCGCGAGCACATAACGTTTCCGTAACGAGTGCAGCAAATCTTAGTCTTGTCGGGACTTACGGTTCTTGATTTTGCGACTATTACCTTTTCCATCATAGCCTTTGACGTTCCCATTGCGTTTACGGGATATGCCGCCTTGTCGGTTGACAGGCAGATTACGGTTTTAACGCCCTCGTCAATAGCTGCCGTAAGCACGTTATCTGTGCCGAGAACATTGGTCTTAACCGCTTCGATGGGGAAAAATTCGCAAGACGGAACCTGCTTTAAGGCCGCCGCATGGAAGATATAGTCTACACCGTGTATTGCGTTTTTAACGGACGCCAAGTCTCTGACATCGCCTATAAAGAATTTGATTTTATCGCTGACCTCGGGCATTTTCGCCTGAAACTCATGGCGCATATCGTCCTGCTTTTTTTCATCTCTTGAAAAAATGCGGATTTCGCCGATGTCGGTCTGCAAAAATCTGTTGAGCACAGCATTACCGAACGAGCCTGTTCCGCCCGTAATCATAAGTGTTTTTCCGTTGAATACTGACATTACCGTTTATACTCCTTTATCTTTTACAAGATTTGTTTTTCTCAATAATTTATTTAACAATCCAAAGGCTAAAGCCTTTTCAGATTTATTCATACCGAACACCAACATACATATACCGTAAATTACAATCATAACCACGCAATTTACAACAAATCCAAGCCAGCCGTATTTTTCAAGACCAATAAGTGAGAACAATTTTCCGCCGACAAAGCAAATCAACAATGACGGTAATACACCTTTAAGCAGTCCATAATAATACTCGCCGAGCTTTATTCCGATTTCTTTCTTAAACATTACATTCATACACAATACATCGCCCACAGTCAATGCAATCACAGAACCTATAACCGCACCCTCAAGAGGTTTCCAGCTTATCAAAACGGCTGTTAAGACAATGTTTATCAATGCGGAAATAATCTGTATTATAGCCTGCCCCTTGTGTCTGTTCATAGCCCAAAGAATTTGAGAGCCTATTGACTGAACAAGCGTAAACATAGTAGGCAGCATAATTGCAATCGCAACATAGTATGATTGCTCATAAGCATCTCCCGCCCACAATATCATAAAATGTTTACCGAAAGCGATAAACACAACAAAAATCATACCAAGCATCATAAGTATTATTCTGCCGATACGAACCATTTCATTTTGAAGATCCTTAACTTTTGCACCGTTTTCAACCATACGCACAACGCCTGCCATAAGCACTCCGTTGAAATGACCGCCGATTGTTTTAAAATACTGAATTATCTGCGAACCGACTCCGTAAATCGCAATAATTGCCGATGCATTTTTTGCTAAAATACCGAGTAAAATGGTATCTGTCATTGAATTTATCTGCGTTGCTATCATCTGCAAAAAAACAAATGCCGAATATGTAACAGTTTCCTTTATAAATGAAATATCCGGATTTTTGAACTTGGGTTTTATTTTTAATTTGAAAAGGACATAGAATACATATGCTATTCTTGTTAAAAGAGTAAGCACAAAATAGATTATCACTACGCCAAGAGCCTTTACGCCCATAAGCAAAGCTATGAACGAAACGACGACTTTTAGTACGGAAAAAATTATAGCCATACCCTTTGAAAACGAAAAGCGTTCATAAGCCATAAGAGTTGTGGCAAAGCTTGATGTGCCGAGAGTAACAGCGCAAGTGAGCATTGTAACGCTCAACATTTTCTGTGAAAGTTCAATTTCTTCTAATGTCAATCCTTTTGCGAAAGCACTCGGGAAAATTACAACAAGCACAATGCCTATTATCACTGTAATTACTGCAATTATCAAATAAAAAACAGTTGCTATTCCCAAAAACTCTTCTTGTTTATTTTTATCATTATCGGCTCTGAATTTAGCCATATAACGAATTACCGCATTGCCTATGCCCAAATCAAGAAGCATAAGATATGCCGAAATCTGCGAAGTTAATTGATAAACCGCATATTGTGATTGCCCTAACATCCTTATCAAAAAAGGTGTAAAGAGCATTGCTGAAACGACCTCAACAATCATCAGCATATATGAGTAAATTACTCCGATTTTTCTATTCAATATTTATCACTTCCCGCGGGATAATTATTTTAGCGATAATTTCGCACTTAAATAACGCTTTCATAAGCTATGAACATTTCGTTTGGTATACACTTTAACGGATAGTAAAAAGCAGTTTCAAAATATTTGTCATTTAAAATTTTCCAATCCTTTAAGCATTGTTTTCAAATTGCAAATAAAAGCTTTATCAAGTACACCGATGGTTTTCCTGCTGTCATACTCCTCTGAAAAATCAATGGACTTTATAGCTTTTGCTATGTTCTCCGGCGTTTGTTCGTCATAATAATATACGCACTTTCCAATACCGGACTCTTCGACGACGGGTATTCTTACGCTTACAACTCTAAGTCCGTTTGCCATATAGGAAAGAATTTTAGACGGAAATGAAGTGTCATTGTATTTACCATTTGGATTTTGAGTGCTTAATCCGATATCACAACTTTGAATAAATTTAATATACTCTTCTCCGGATAACAGTCCGTCATAAGTTATTTTGGCTTTTGACTTTTTTGAAATGCTGTCGATAGTGTTAAGCGTTTCCGCTTTTTCTTTTTCGTTGCCAAATCCTAAAATGTGGATATGATAGTTTTCATTAAGAAACAATGCGGATTCTGCCGACGCTATCGCTCCGCCTTTTCTCGGGTCAAGAGTTCCTGCGTAAACACAGTGAATTTTACCGTCGGAAAAGAGCTTCGACAATTCTTTTTCAATATGATATGTACCGTAAATAATGACTTCGGGCTTTTTTTCTGTATTTACTTTTTCGGATAAAAGCTCTGTCGGGAAAATAAAAGCGTCGGCTATTTTGAAAAAATCGTATTCTTTTTGCGATGTTTTTTCATCGCCGTTAACATCGCCGTAAATTTCTTCCGCTTCGATAATCAACTTAAAACCTTTTAGCTTTTTAAGTCTTTTCACGAGGGACATATATCCGAGTGAATGGTAAACCATAACTATGCTGTCTTTGTTTGTATTCTTAATCATATACAAAAACAGCTTTGTTTTCAAGATCACTCTGTCTATAACCGAAACTATTCTGTTTAATCTTGGTAATGATGAAAAAAGTTTGAGTGTAGTTTTGTCTGTAAGTTTAACTTTTTTTGATTTGCAAAACTTTTTCTCTGTTGTTCCTGATGCAGAAACGATTTCTGTGTTATAACCGTTATTCTCAAGAGCTTCGCATATATAATTCATTTTATTAACAGAAGATAAAACTGCATTTCGTCTTTCGCTGCTATTTGTCGAATTATAATATGCCATATAAAATATTTTTTTCATTTTACCACCTTATTGCCAGAAGAATGAATAATTTGCTGTATATATATTGGTAATAATCATCAACACAATAACTATTGCAATATATACAAGGTTTCTATACTTCTTTTGAATACACATAATAAGTTCGGGTACCAATAACATTAGATAAACGGAAAAGTACTGTACTACTCGCATCAATGACGGGTTAACAAAAACCAATGGAATAAACAGCATACCTAAAAACAATGCATTGTAATACATTTTATAGTTTTTGGAATTTTCTCTGACATACCTAAGCAAAATTAACGATACAATTACAAGTACAAAATAAAAGAATGTAAAGCTTTTTGCTCCGCTTGTTGAAAGCTCTTCATATTCATATCCCGAAATAAAATTCAATAAATCAAGAAATTGATTTCTAAACACGGTAACTATCGGTAAGAGAGCAAGTACAAACAGTATATATTTACGAGTTATTTTCTTTTGTGAGATAAAGTAAAATGGCAATAAACATATTGACGATTTATGTATTGTAAATGCAATTAAGCATATCAATAAAAACGGGAAAAATTTTCTTTTTTTAATCAGTTCTGTGCCTATAAATACCACCAATGCAGTTGCAATAGTCTGCCTTATACCCGTTACAGCAAAAAAACTGTAAAACAATGTTGAGAAAAGGATATAACTAAAACAGGGCATTTTTGAGTTTTTATAAACCCATACAGCAAGACTTGAGAACAAAATTATCGCCACAATTACAAGATAGCATTGATAATTCTTTGTAAAAACCTGAACAAGCTTTACTAAAACAGTGTATCCGGGGTCTTTTCCGACGCCTTTTACATATGTATTATAAAATAACGTAGGAATTTTACTCCAAGGCATATTCTTAACGATATTAAAAAGATGAAGATACTCTATTGTATCCGGGTCGGCGCCTGAAGTAATATTGCGCAATCCCGAAACGAAAATCCATTGTATTGTAGCAATGGCTATAAATGCTTTTTTCTTCAATTTATTAGGATTGAACAGCAATAGTGCCATTGCCCAAAACATTATCAATAAAATGTTAATTACATAAGCGTTCATAATATACCCTTTTAATACTAATTTTTATCGGAAATCTCTTTGTACAAATCTATATATTCACCGATTTTTTTCTCTTTTTCAAAATTGTCATATACATATTTCAAGCAGTTGTCTCGGTAAAAATCTTTTCCTTTATTTTCAATCTTTTTTATTGACTCAACAACTTGATTTAAATTTCTTTTTTCGCAGACATATCCACAACCTTCGCCCACTATTTCCGGATTGGCAGTAGAGTCATAGCATATAACCGGTGTACCGCAAGAAAGCGCTTCCGCCGATACTTTGCCAAAAGTTTCTTCAAGAGAAAATGTTATAAATACATCTGCGGATGAGTAAAGTTCAGCAAGTTCGTCAATAGAAGAAGTGCTTGGAACAGTTATAATATTCTTTGGCAATTCGATACCTTCGTTTATTGTTCCAACAAGAACAACTGTTATTTCGGGCATTTTCTCCGCAAGTTCTATAAAGCTTTTCAAGCCCTTTCTTTCAGACCAAATCGAAGAAACGCCTATCGCCATAAACCCATTGATACCATACTTATCACGAGCTTTTTTTATATCTCTCGGATAAAACTTGCTAATATCCACCCAATTATATATCGGCTTAACAATGTCCGCATAACGAGCTATAGGTGATTTGCAAACCTCATCGGTTGCCCATTTAGAAACTCCGACCAAAGCAAGTTTATCTGTTTTTGAGAACATTTGCGTTTTATCTTTAAGCAGTTCTTCTGTTTTATCAAAAAACCATGTTCTGTTACCGTCCTGCAAATTAGGACAGTTGCCACATTGTTCCTGCCATTTTTCACAATTCGAAGTCGTAAAGTACATACATTTTCCCGTTATAAACCAAAAATCATGAAAAGTTATAACAACAGGAACTTTTTTATCGTCAAGATATTTCATAAGCATCGGTAAATTTATATAGTTCCCGTGCAAATTATGCAAATGAACGACATCAGGTTTAATTTTATCTATGTATTTAACTAAATTCCGTGTTGCCAAATGAGAAAAATACCCTTGTTTTCCTGAAATTCTTGAAAGCAACCCATGAAGTTTAACATCAAGAGCCGAACCGATATGATATAAATTCGGGTCGTCAGGTTTATTGGTCTTTGAATATGCAACATAAGAATCAATGCCCTTTTCAAGCATTAAAAGATGTGATTCTGTTACATTTCTGCCTGTACTGCTTAGATTATAAACTGCATTTATCTGTAATACTTTCATAAATCTTTCTTTCCCGTTTAGATAAATAATTAAATATTTACTGAATTTTTAATATTACTTTTCCATACTCTCTAAAAGTAATTCTTGAATATCTTTTATATCGAAGGACTTTTTACCATACTGCCATGATTTTTCAGCATATGCGTCAATCAGTTCCTTGTCGTTTATAAGCAAATTTAATTTTTCGTATATTTCGTCATTACTTTTTGCAACAATCGCCGCATCGTTTTTTATGAGACAATCTAACGACGCCGCATTTTCGGGACCTACCGCAAAAATGCATTTTGCACTGTGAAAGCAATCGACAAGTTTTGTTGAAAACGAGTGATGAATAGAGAGATAATATTGCGGGTCAAAGCTCTCCGCATGCACCAGAATGTCCGCATCCTTTTGCATCTTTTCGATCTCCGCAGCGGGCGCAACACCCATGAACACGGCGTTTTTGCCGTCCGCAATGGCATCCCTTTGTGCATCGGACAGCAGCGTTGCCGAATAGATATGCAGTACGGCACGCATGCCGTTCTTATTGATATGCTGCAGCGCTTCTTTGATGGCGGCAAGCGTTTCCCACCTGCCGAGCGCCAGATTGCCCGCATAAAGTAGCCTAAGCGGCTCATGGTGCGGCGTCGGCATCGGCCTTTCGGAAAAGTCCGCACCTTTCGTCATGATCTCACAGGAACGCCCGAAAATACGCTCATAGTCTGCCTTTAGTGTCTCGGAAATGACAAACAGCGTATCTGCCCTTTTTGCTATTTTACGCATGTATCGCCGATGCACCGTCTGCGACAGGCGCGTCAGCGGAGCAGACCAACCGACGGTATAGCTGTAGTTATCGTCCCACGCAAACAGCATCAACGGTGCGCCGCTGTGCTTTTGGGCAAAGGCGGTCATTGCGCCGAGCGAGAGGTTTTCATTCAGAATGGAAACGATAAGGTCGGGCTGTACTTCCTCAATGAATGCACGCAGGTTGCGGTTTTTCCACGGCGCGATCTTCCAGAGGATATCACGGGCGATATATTTGAGCTGGGAGGCATTGCGCTTGGCGACCGCCTCCAACTGCATGGCATGCTCGTCGAGCACTTGATCATTCGCCGTGACGCGCTCGCCGATGCGGTTGCGGCGAAAAATGTAGCGAGGCAACTCCGCCTCCGCAATGCGAAAAGCGGCAATTATCTTTTTGTCGGGCGCACCGCTGCGGGTGAAAAGGCTGTAAAGCTCTGTATCCGCAAGCTCACCGAACAGATTGAGAAAGGTGTTGCCGCTGCTGACATCGTAGGCGATGGCGCCGCTGGTAACAAATAACACTTTCATGTTCTTCATTACAAATTCTCCTTATACCACTCGATAGCAAGCTTGATGCCGTCCCGGAAGCTGTAATCGGGGTCATAGCCGAGGAGTTTTCTCGCTTTTGAAATATCGGCGTTTGAGTGCTTTATGTCGCCCTTTCTGTCCGGGCCGAAATTCGGTTCGACGTCAACGCCGAGTGCCTTTGTAAGACCGTAATAAATGTCTATAAGGTACTCTCTGCCGCCGTAGGCGATATTAAACGCGTTGCCTGCCGCCTCGTGAGAAGCAAGACAAGCTTTGAGGTTCGCTTCAATAACATTGTCGATATAAGTAAAGTCTCGGCTCTGCTTGCCGTCGCCGTTTATTGTAGGCACCTCGCCGTGCATAAGCTGTTTTAAAAATTTCGGAATTACCGCCGCATACGCGCCGTCCGGATCCTGACGTCTGCCGAATACGTTAAAATATCTCATTCCGTATGTATCAAGTCCGTAGTGCATGGTATAAAGCTTTGCCCATTCCTCGTCGCATCGCTTTGTAAGAGCGTAAGGAGAAAGCAAATTGCCCTCTCTGCCCTCGGTTTTGGGTAGGTGCGGCTCGTCGCCGTATACGGACGAAGAAGATGCATATACAAACTTTTTAACACCGCATTGTCTTGCCGCTTCGAGCATATTGAGCGTTCCCTCAATATTGTTTTTGCAATAAAACAGCGGCATCTCAAGCGAACGCGGAACACTTCCCCACGCCGCCTGATTAAGCACATAGTCCACGCCCTCGCATGCCTTCATACAGGTGTCAAGGTCTTTTATGTCGCCTTTTATAAACTCATAGTTCGGATTGCCGAGGAACATATCAACATTTTTTTGCTTGCCCGTTGAAAGGTCATCAAGTGCTCTGACCTTATAGCCCATATTGAGTATAGCTTCGCAAAGATTTGAGCCGACAAAGCCCGCCGCACCCGTCACAAGAAACAGTGTATCCGACGGAAATTTTATTTCGGTAAAACCCATTTAGATTTTCTCCTTCTTTTCTATTTTTTTAAGAAAGTACGATACTTAAAGTAAATTTTTTCAAGCATTATCCTGCCCGAATGGAAATAATTATTGAGAATATGGATGTCAGCGTCGTATATTTCTTTGTTGGCATATTTAATAATGTCCTGATGCGCCTTGTCGCTTTTTCTATATTCCCTCGGAAGTGTGAGCATAAGCTCCACAAGCCGCCTGTTGTTAAAGGGAAATGTTATTCTGTGGCAAAGATCCAAACTTTGAGTTACCATCATACCCCAACTGCTCATTCTTACTTCCCAATAATACAAGTCAGTGTGCTCAAAGTTGAATTTTGGCTCTTCCAAGTCAAATTTTTTCATGTATTCGCCGTAGATTTTGTCAGATTTTCTAAGCAGAGACGGCGAAGCAAAATATCTTGTCTGAAGGATACTGAAATGCCTCGGCGTAAGCCTGTCAGGAAATTTCATACCGTATTTTCTCTCAAAAAAGACCCTTACTATCTCCGAAATCCACGACTTGATTTCTGTGTCAAAATAGTGCCATCTATACATACAAATATGCTTTCTTATCTCATTGTCAGCAAGTCCACGCACATATCCGTATGAATGTATAATTATTGCTTTAAGCTCATCGAAATCCTCAATCTCGCTGTTTTCTGTGGGAATGGGATAAACATTGTGCTTCAAGCCTAACTTTTCACAAATGGCATGAGCAGCTTCGGAATCCGTAATCTCGGTATCTTTGGACTGGAAGCTAAAAAATTGAAATCTGTCATAAAGTCCGTTCGCACAAGCAAGGGTTGTTTTGCTGTCCGTACCGCCGGAAAGAGAAATGGCACAGCTTTCCCATTTTTCAGAAGCAAGCTCTATGTTCTTATGTAAAATTTCATAAGCTTTTTTAATGCCAAGCTCGTATTCCTCCTGTGTTTTGCAAAGCTCCAAAGGCTTTACGGGATAAAAACGTTTTATTTCAAAATTATCTGCGAAGTATTCAAGATAAACATTTGCGCCTATCCTTTTAAGCTCGCTAAACGGCGACAAATCACCCGGCAAATAGCGATTTCCTATATTATAAAAGCGATTTGTTACCAGCTTTTTAACGAATGGATCCATTTTAAGCGAATAAATGTCTGCAACCAATTGAGGGTGAGAGGTAAAGCATACATTACCCTCGATATTACCGTAATAAAGAGCCTTTATGCCCGAACAGTCTTGTACTCCTATTACTCTGTCGCCATCAAAGACAAAAACAACAAAAATTCCTGTCCAATCATTTATACATTCAAAAAATTCATCCCTGCTTTTTTCATACGCCTCGGCTGCTTGCTTGAGCAGCTCCTTTTCGTCATAAACTCCGTTAAACGGATTGTACGCATGACCTATCAAAACAAGTTTTTCCTCTTTTTCGGAATAAACGGTATAATCCTGATCCTTATGTACAATTACATTGAAGCCGCAGACCTTTTCACTGTTCCAAAGCGAATAGAACGGATAATCAGAAAGACTTATATTCTCGTCTTTGGTTATTAAATATCCCCTCGAAAACAGACATTCACGGTATTGTGGCTTTTTTTCAAGTATATCTTTTATAACAGCAGCATTTTTGAATGACTCGTAATTCATTTTAACGTTTCCTTTTTTAGAAAAATAAGAGTTTTGATAAATAGCGGTAGCTTCAGCTAAATTATAGTCTCCAATAAATATATCCTGCGTTCTCATATTCCTTACGGTCAAGCAATCCTTTTATATCAACAAAGACATTCTTGTTTTCGTTATGCTTGAACATTGCTTCAAAGTCATTCATTGTTAATGACTTAAACTGCTCATGAGCAACGGCAAGTATTACGGCGTCGCAATTTTTTATATCGTTAATATCGATAAATTCAATTCCGTAAAGACGCTTGGCTTCGTCAGCATCAGCTTCGGGGTCGGCTATTACCGGGGTTATTCCGTACTCGCGAAGCTCATTGTATATGTCGATGATTTTCGTATTTCTCGTGTCGGGGCAATTTTCTTTAAACGTAAAGCCGAGAATCGCAACCTTTGCGTTTTTTACCGGGACATCCGCCTTTATAAGATTTTTAACGGTGTTTTCGGCTACATATTTGCCCATATCGTCGTTTATGCGTCTGCCGGAGAGAATAATTTGGCTGTGATAGCCCATTTCCTCGGCCTTGTATGTAAGGTAATAGGGGTCAACGCCTATGCAGTGTCCGCCGACAAGTCCGGGATAGAATTTGAGGAAATTCCACTTTGTGCCTGCCGCCTCCAAAACGGATTTTGTATCTATGCCCATTTTGTTGAAGATTATTGACAGCTCATTCATAAACGCAATGTTTATATCCCTCTGGCTGTTTTCAATAACCTTTGCAGCCTCGGCAACCTTGATGCTCTCCGCTCTGTGTACGCCTGCCTTTACGACAAGCTCATAGGTTTTCGCCACGGTATCAAGAGTTTCATCGTCCATACCGCTTACTATTTTGGTTATTGTCTCAAGGCGGTGTACCTTGTCGCCGGGATTTATTCTCTCGGGACTGTAACCGATTTTAAAGTCCGTACCGCATTTAAGCCCCGACTCTTTTTCGAGTATCGGCACGCAAATATCCTCGGTAACGCCGGGATAAACGGTGCTCTCATATACAACTACCGAGCCTTTTGTAAGATTTCTGCCGACAATTTCGCTCGCTCCCTCTACCGGTGTAAGGTCGGGGGTGTGGTCGTCGTTTACGGGAGTAGGCACGGCGACAATTATAAACCTTGCCTCCTTGAGCTTGCTTTCGTCCGCCGTAAACTCGACAGAACAATTCTTAACAGCCTCGTTGCCGACTTCATTGGTCGGGTCTATGCCGTTCTTGTAAAGCTCTATTTTCTTTGCATTGAGGTCAAAGCCTACAACCTTAACCTTCTTTGAAAACGCAACGGCAATCGGCATACCCACGTATCCGAGGCCGACAAGAGCCAATTTTTCATCACCCGAAACGAGCTTTTCATACAACTGCATATTTATTCGTCCTTTCTATGTTAAGATGACAGCACATATCATCGTTAACCTTATCAACACTGAATTTTTCGCGGGCATATTCCGCCGATGCCGCACCGAGCGTTTTTATGAGCTCGGGATTCTCAATAAATTCCGTCATTTTTTCGGCAACCGCCTCTGCATTTTTTACGGGAACCAAAAATCCCGTTTTCCCGTCAATCACGGTTTCGCGGCACCCGGGTGCGTCGGTCGTTATAATCGCCCTGCCCATGCTCATCGCCTCCAAGACCGTTCTCGGAGTACCCTCGCGGTACGACGGCAAAACATATACCGAGCACTGCTTGTAGTAATCCTCAACTCTGTCCGTCTCGCCGAAATGCTCTATTATTCCCTTTTCGACGTACGGCGCCAAATCCTCCTTTGACAGAGAATCCTGTATATTTTCGCACGCTCCGAGCAGCATAAATCTGACCTCGGGGTGCTTTTCCTTGACAAGCTCGCACGCCCTCAAATACTCGCGTATGCCCTTTGAATACATAACGCGCGACAGCATAAAGAACGTGATTTTATCGGGATAATCCGCAACGGAAAAACGGTTTGTATTGACGCCCGAACCGTTTACAACTCGGCATTTTTCGGATTTAACAAGTCCCGATGAAACGAACTGCTCTCTGTCGTCGGGATTTTGGAATATCACCGTATCGGCACAGTTTAGAGCCTTTTTATAAAGCACCGACATAACGGCTCTTATGGCTTTTGCCTTCTTAGTCTGTGCGGTAAACGCATAACCGAGCCCCGTTATCATGGCGACCTTGTGCGGAACGCCGGCTTTTTTTGCGGCTATGGAGCCGTATATTACGGGCTTCGATGTGTACCCGAGAACCACATCGGGCTTTTCCTTTTTAAACAGCTCGTAAAGAGCCTTTTGATATTTCAGGTCCTCCTTCGGATTTACTCCGTTTTTATTCATAGGTATCTCGACGAAGCGTGCACCGAGAGCCTCGATTTTTTCAACACCCACCCTGTTGGGGCCCGTGACAATAACCTCGTATCCGCAAGAGATGATTCTCTTTATTAAGTCGCCTCTGAAATTATACGCCGTTCTGTTTTTCGGCGAAACCAATATGAACCTCACTCAGCCTTGTCCCCCTTTAGGAAGCCGCTTAAATTACCGTATATCACGGAAAACAGCCGCTCCGAATTTTTCTCCGAAACAAATGAATTGTGCGGAGTTATAACGACATTTTCCATATCCCACAAAGGACTGCCCTGCGACAGCGGTTCGCTTTCAAAAACGTCGAGCACCGCTCCGTAAAGCTTCTTCTCCGACAGTGCCGCCGTAAGGGCGTCCTCGTCAACCACCGCGCCCCTCGAAATGTTGATAAGCACGGCTGTATTTTTCATATGAGAAAGCATTTCTCCGTTAAACAGCCCTCTCGTCTCATCGGTAAGCGGCAGCGTTAAAATGACCGCATCCGAAATCGAAAGTATACTCGGAAGAACCGACAGCGGATAAATTTTTTCGTAAAGCTCATTCTCCGTCGGGTACAAATCGACGCCTAAAACACGGCAGCCTAAAGCCTTGTATCTTCTCGCACATTCGCTGCCTACGGAGCCGCAGCCGACTGTCACAACGGTCTTTCCGCAAAGCTCAAAAAGCTCCCTGTTTTTTTGCCAAACGTGATTTTTTTGATTTTCGCGGAAGAAAAAGCTCTTCTTATAAATTAACAGAGTACCGAGAACGGCAAATTCCGCCATCGGCACACTGTAAACACCCCTTGCGTTGAAAAGGGAAATATTTTTACTTTTTATATACTCCGCAGGGACTCTGTCAAGCCCAGCGCTTGTGAGCTGAATAAATTTAAGATTTTTGAATTTTTTGATGTCGTTATATAAAAACAGGCCGTTGCACACAACGGCGTCAACAGCCGAAACGTCAAAAGAGAGCTCCTCTCTCTCGTCCTCGACATATAAAAAGTCCGCCCCCAAGGCTTTAAGCCGTGAAAGCTGACCTTCCGTATATTTATATGCACCGGTCAAAAGGATTTTCATTAAAAGATGCCCCTGTAAATGATTATAAAACGAAGTTTTTCAGCCCTTGCAAGCCTTTTTTGCCTCAACTATTGAATTGACGCAAGCCACAAGCTTTTCGTGATTTTCCGCAAGCTCGTCCGAGCTCATATTTTCGACAACTCCCTCATATTCACGAAACTCTTTGACGCCGACATTGAATCTGTCAAAGATTTCATCCTCACGAAGCTTTGAAGCGTCGCAAAAGGCTCTCGACAATATAACCATACCGGAGCCGAGCCTGTAATGCTCACCTATTATGTATTCCGCAGGCAGCATAACCTCGCTGTGAACTCTGCCAACGCCGCCGAAGCCGTAAAATATGCCCCTTTCGCGGAGCTTACGGCACAGTCTTTCCACCGTACCGTCCGCAACAAGCTGGAACATAAAGTCCATTTTATAGCCGAGATGCAAGTCGTTAAGCCCTATATGCACTTCGTCTATACCGGGAACGTCAAGAATTTCGTCTAAGTGCTCCGCCGCCTCGGGCGTTTCCACAAGAAGGCATGTCCTTGCCCTTTTTCCGACGCAGTCTGTAAAGCCTTTTACCTCTTCCGCGGTCTTAAAATACGGGAGCATAACTATATCCGCACCGTCGTCTATTACGCGGTTGATTTCTTCACGTGAGCCGTCGTAAAACGAATTTACTCTGACCAAAAGCTCCGTCCTGTCTAAAACCGCGCTGAGCTTTTTCACGTCGTCAATACTGTTATGGGATATTACGGTATCCATATTTGCCTGACGCTCTGCCTTACCGCGGGTTTCAAGGTCAAGGAATATTCGGTCTACCGAAACGTCCTGTGCGATTTTTGCAATCTTCGGGTCGTTTGTGAGATACATCAGCTTAAGAGCCATTATTTTTTCACAACCTTTGCATCATTTGACGGTTCGGTGCTCTTATTTACGGTTGCACCGCTGTTTTCGTTGTCGGCATTCGTAAGTACCTTAAACGCGGTCATAAACATAATTTTGATGTCAAGTAAAAGCGACATATGGTCAACATACCAAACGTTAAGCTCGATTCTTTTGTGCCACTCGACGTCCTTTCTGCCGTTGACCTGCGCCCAGCCGGTTATACCGGGTCGCACCTCGAACATACGCTTTTGGAAATCGGTATACTCCTCATATTTCCACGGATGATATGTAAGCGGAGGTCTCGGCCCGACAAAGCTCATCTCGCCCTTTAAAATATTTAAAAGCTGCGGCAGCTCATCTATGCTCGTAGCTCGTAAAATTTTACCCATCCTTGTAACCCTGGCGTCGCCCTTTCCGGAATAAACGCCGGAGCCGGTTTTTTCCGCTCCGACGCACATTGAGCGGAATTTATATATCTCGAAAACCTTTCCGTTTCTGCCTATTCTCTTCTGACGAAAAATAACGGGACCGCGGCTGTCGATTTTAATCAGTATCGACACCGCAAGCAACAGCGGAGACAACAAAACAAGCCCCAAAAATGACGCTGTGACATCTAAAAATCTTTTGACTGCCCTATAAAAGCCTCTCACCGTTACACACCCTAAAAAACACTATGATTTAACTAATTTATTATATACTTATACATTAAATATGTCAATTAAAACAGGCGATTGTAAACATTTGTAAAAAAGCAGCGGACGACACGGTAAAAACGATGTCGGTCGCTGCTTTTAAAATCACATCAATATTATTTTTTGTGCCATTTTACGCCGTTCGGAGTATCCTCCAAAACTATGCCCATGGCGGCTATCTCATCACGGATGCTGTCTGCCTTAGCGAAGTCCTTCGCCTTTCTCGCAGCGGTTCTTGCGGCTATCAGCTCTTCAACCTTGCCGTCAAGGTCGTTGTCCTTTTCCTCGTACACAAGACCGAGCACGCCCGTAAGCTCCGAAAACAGTTCTTTTGCAAATATCAAAAGCTCTTTGGACGAAGTGGGTATTACATTTGAGTTTATATCTCTGACAAGCTCAAATACCGCTGAAAGTCCGTCGGCGGTGTTGAGGTCATCGTCCATAGCCTCTATAAAGCGTTCCTTGTGAGAGAGAAGGCTCTTTTTAATTTCCTCGGCGTTGTCGGGGAGAGCGTCCTCTGCGTTTTGAAGTGCGAAATCAAGAGAGTCGCGGCAGGTATAAAGCCTTTGAAGCGAGGCTTTGCACTGCTCTATAATGTCAACGCTGTAATTTATGGGACTTCTGTACTGAGAGGAAATCATAAGATAGCGTATAGGCTCATAGCCGTATTTTTCCGCAACATCGCGAACGGTAAAGAAATTACCGAGCGACTTCGACATCTTTACGTTGTCAACATTTATATATCCGTTGTGCATCCAATAATGTGCAAAGGGAACGCCGTTGCAGCACTCGCTCTGTGCTATTTCGTTCTCATGGTGTGGGAATATGAGGTCCTGACCGCCGCAATGAATATCGATGGTCTTGCCGAGAAAACGTCTTACCATTGCCGAGCACTCAATATGCCAGCCCGGTCTGCCGTTACCCCAAGGTGACTCCCAATACGGCTCGCCCGGCTTTGCGCCCTTCCAAAGTGCAAAGTCCATGGGCTCTTTTTTAAGCTCCTCGACATTTATTCTCGCGCCGGCCTCAAGGTCCTCAAGCGGCTGATGAGAAAGCTTACCGTATTCCTTAAATTTGGACGGGCTGAAGTACACATCACCGTTTGAAACGGGATATGCATAGCCCTTTTCGACAAGAGTCGAAATGATATCGATTATCTCGTCGATATTTTCGGTGGCTCTCGGATGAACGGTCGCCTCACGCACATTCATACCCTTTGTGTCGGTCCAATATTCTTTGATATACTTTTCCGACACGGTTTTGTAATCGGAGCCCTCTTCAATGGCTTTTTTGATTATTTTATCGTCAATATCGGTAAAATTCTGAACAAATCTCACCTTGTAGCCGCGGTATTCAAGGTAACGGCGGAACGTATCGAAAACGCAAAGAGGACGCGCGTTGCCGATATGGATATAGTTATAAACGGTGGGTCCGCAGGCATAGATTTTGACTTCGCCCGGAGTTATGGTTTTAAGCTCCTCTTTTTTTCGTGACATCGTGTTATATATTTTCATCCTCGTAATTCCTTTCGTTTTGTTCTTCGTATTCGGTTTTTTGATATTTTTTCAGCTCTTTTTCAAGCAGCGCTATGCGGTGCGACATTCTGCAAAGCTCCTGAGATACGGGGTCGGGAATGTGAATCTGGTCGAGGCAATCGACACGCACGCCCTTATGCTTTACGACTCTTGCCGGAACTCCGACGGCTGTGCAATCCGGCGGTATTTCCTCAAGCACTACGGCACCTGCCGCTATATTTGTATTATCGCCTACCTTAAAAGGACCGAGCACCTTTGCGCCGGCGCCTATCAGCACGTTATTTCCTATTGTAGGATGTCTTTTACCGGTATCCTTGCCGGTACCGCCGAGCGTTACTCCCTGATAGAGCGTTACATCATCACCTATCTCCGTGGTTTCTCCTATTACAACTCCCGTGCCGTGGTCAATAAAAAAGCGTCTGCCGATTTTTGCCGCGGGATGAATCTCTATCCCTGTCTTTTTGGCGGCTCGCTGAGAAATATATCTGCCGAGAAATTTCATATTGTGGTTCCAACACCAGTAAGCTCTTCTATGCATTCTGATGGCCTTAAGCCCCGGGTATAAAAGCAATATTTGTATGGTCGAGGTTGCCGCCGGGTCGCGGTCCTTAACCGACTGTATATCTTCCTTTAAGCGGTCAAACATTTAAACACCTCCCGCAAAAAAATAAAGCCTCCGCAGAAAAAATTATCCTGCGAAGGCGTGAGTACGCGGTTCCACTTCGTTTTATAACTCATTATCCTTAACGCGGAAAACGTGCGAAGATACTCTTTTTCCCTTCGCCTGCTCACGGACGCACTTCACGACACGCAGCCTTAAGGGCATTTCAGCACAGGTGCCCTCTCTCTGAAAATCGCGTAAGATCGCTACTCTTTCCGATCAATGCATTTTTACATCTTAATATATTGTATCACATTTTTCGTGTTTTGCACCAATTATTTTGAATAATCGATAACATTTTTACTGTCCTTTAAGTAAACAGCACCCGAAACTACTGTCAGAGCGGCGGTTATCCACAGCAGTAAATTTGAAATATGCGGCAATGTGAACCAAGTATTTGCCGCCGCAAAAAGCTCTTTTGAAAACGATGTTACGGCTATATAGTCCGCCTCGCAAAGAAGCATTATTATAATCGTAAAGGTCATTTGACTGACAGTTTTGGCCTTTCCCCATTTGTTGGCGGGAATTACAACTCCGTCTGCGGCCGCTATCATTCTGACCGAAGCCACGGCAAATTCTCTTGCAAGCACTATCATAACAATCCAAATATTGCAAAGCCCCATAGTCATAAACGCGAGCAGAGCGGATGTTGTGAGAATCTTATCCGCTATCGGGTCAAGCAGCTTTCCGAAATTCGTCACCTGACCGTTTTTTCTCGCAAGATGGCCGTCAACGGCGTCCGTTATCGCTCCGACGGCGTAAATCGCCGTTGCGATAAGAAAACGGTGCGGAAGTGCTTCCCAAAGCAATGCCGCAAGGAAAAACGGCGTTATTATTATTCTGGCAATGGTCAGTTTATTGGGCAAATTCATCTTCATATGACTTCTCCGATCAGGTCGTATTCATTTACGTCGAATATCTCCACATCCACAAAGTCGCCCTCATTGAGTTCATAACCGCAGGTAAAGCTTACAGAGCCGTCTATATCCGGAGCGTCACGCCAAGTTCTGCCGTAATAGCTGTCGGTATAGCCGTCATAGCCCTCAACAACACAGCGCATTGTTTTGCCGATGTTGTCGTGATTCAGCTTTTCAAATATATTGTACTGCTGCTCCATTATGATTTCGCCGCGTTTTTTTCTGATCTCCTCATCCACCTGGTCGGGGAATTCCGCCGCCGGAGTTCCCTCCTCCTGAGAGTAGGCAAAGCAGCCGAGCCTGTCGAACTTCATTTCCTTGACAAATTCCGAAAGCTCGGAGAACTGCTCCTCCGTTTCGCCCGGGAAGCCTGTTATTAGGGTAGTACGAAGCACCACATCGGGTATTTTCTCTCTTATTTTCGTTATGAGTGCCGTAAGCTCCTCTTTTGAGCCGCGGCGGTTCATACGTCTTAAAATATCCGAATTGCAATGCTGAATCGGGATATCCATATAATTTACGATTTTATCGTTATTCGCAAATGTATCTATTATCTCGTCGCTGAGCCTTTCGGGATAGAGATATAAAACTCTTATCCACTCTAGGCCCTCGATTTTTGACAGCGATGTCAAAAGAGCGGGCAGTGCGCATTTACCGAAAAGGTCCTCTCCGTAACGCGTTGTGTCCTGCGCAACAACTATAAGTTCTTTTACTCCGCCGTCTGCAAGCGTTTTAGCCTCTTCCAAAATGCTCTCCGGCGTGCGGCTTCTGTATTTTCCGCGAATTGAAGGTATTGCACAATAGGTGCAGTTGTTTGAGCACCCCTCGCCTATCTTTATATATGCGTAATATGACGGTGTGGTGAGCATACGCTTACCGTCAAGCGGCAGGCAGGTTTTTTCGCCGAAGGTTTTAATATCCTCTTCGCCGCCGCAAACCTTTTCGCATACCTCGCATATGTCAGAATTCGAGCCTATGCCGACAACGGCGTCAACCTCGGGAATTTCCGACAATACTTCGTCCCTGTATCTTTCCGCAAGGCAGCCCGTGACAACTATTTTACGTATTACGCCTTCTTTTTTCAATTCGACCATATCAAGTATGTTTTCAATGGCCTCTTTTTTTGCATCCTCAATAAAGCCGCAGGTATTAACTATGACCACGTCGGCTCCGTCTACGTCATTTGTTATCTCAAATCCGTTGTCCGCAAGCTTAGACAGCATAATTTCACCGTCAACCTGGTTCTTGGGACAGCCGAGAGATATCATACCGACTTTTTTACTCATAAAACTCACACATAGCCTTTCACGCTGTAATCAAAACGATTCGTTTTCTATGCTCTCAAACGCCGCACGTATATCGGAATACGAATAGCCGAGGCGCAAAAGGGCGTTTTTTGTGCGAATTATGCCCTTTTCGTCTCCGAGATTATTACTGTACTTCGTTTGCAACAATAATATAATACGATTTAAATCGTCTTTGTCAAGTCTTTCAGCCGCTTCTTCGGCTAAAGCCCGGTCAATTCCGCGCCTCAAAAGCTCCTGTTTGACACGGCTGACGCCGTATTTGCGGTGCGTATAAAGCTCCTGCGCCAGCATATCGGCAAATTCACCGTCATTTATAAGTCCGAGCTTTTCGAGCTTATCCGCCGCCTGCTCGGCGCACTCCCTCGGGTACTTCTGCATAAGCTTTCTCGTAAGCTCCGCCTTGCCGTGCGCCCGACGCGACAGAAGCTCGGCACCCTTTAAAAAAGCGCGACGGGAGTTCACGGACAAAGTTAAGTCCGCAAGCTCCTCGTCGTTAATTTCATTTACTTTATGCCATTTTTCGGAAAACCAAAACGTATCATCGACGGTAAGTGTATATACGTCGTCGACATATATATGTATTTTACCCTGCCTGCCGTCTTTAAAGCTCAGTTTCATTCGTCGTCATCCACCGCCACGTCGATTTTGGCTCTTGCCGCGGTCTTGGTGGTCTTTACGGGGCGATAAGCTATGGGCGCGTCATCGTCGGCGGCGCTTTTGGCGGTTTCTTTTTTCTCGTCTCCCGCACCGTGCTCCTCCGCCATCTTTTCGCGAATCTGCTTCTCGATTTCGTCAGAGAGCGCCTTGTCGTTTTTAAAGAGATTTTTAACATTGTCTCTGCCCTGCCCGAGCCTTGTCTCGCCGTAAGAGAACCACGCGCCGCTCTTTTTGATGATACCGTAGTTAACTCCGAGGTCAACTATCTCGCCGACCTTTGAGATGCCCTCACCGTACATAATGTCAAATTCAGCTGTCTTAAAAGGCGGAGCCACCTTGTTTTTAACTATTTTAGCCCTTGTTCTCGATCCGATAAATTCACCGCCCGAGCCCTTGAGCTGCTCGATGCGCCTTACGTCAACACGAATGGAAGCATAGAATTTAAGTGCCCGACCGCCGGTTGTAACCTCCGGATTTCCGTAGACCACACCGACCTTTTCACGGAGCTGATTTATAAATATAATTATTGTATTTGATTTTGAAATAACACCGGCAAGCTTGCGAAGAGCCTGCGACATAAGTCTTGCCTGAAGACCGACGTGGCTGTCGCCCATATCGCCGTCTATTTCCGCGCGCGGAACAAGAGCCGCGACGGAGTCAACTATTATTACGTCAAGCGCGCCCGAACGCGCCAGTGCCTCAACTATCTCGAGTGCCTGCTCGCCGTTGTCGGGCTGCGATACCAAAAGGGAATCAACATCTACGCCGAGATTTTTTGCATATACCGGGTCAAGAGCATGCTCCGCATCAACAAATGCAGCCTCGCCGCCGAGCTTTTGCGCCTCTGCCACAACGTGCAGCGCAAGTGTGGTTTTACCCGACGACTCCGGGCCGTAAACCTCAATTATCCTGCCGCGCGGGAAGCCGCCTATTCCGGTAGCACAATCAAGAGTTATCGAGCCTGTCGAAATAGCTTCGACATTGAGCGCATTATTATCTCCGAGACGCATAATGGTGCCGGAGCCGTATTTTTTCTCAAGCTGAAGTATGGCTGTATCAAGCGCTTTACTTTTATCGGACATCTAAAATTACCTCTCAATCGTACAAATGTTCGTTTGACGTCATTATATAATATCGGTGCAAAAAAAGCAAGAGTTTTTATAAAAATAGTTAATTTTAAAAAAATGCTTGCATTTTACTCCGTATTCTGTTAGAATACTGTTTGCTAATCATTAAAGGAGGTGCTCTTCGTTATGGCAAAATGTGAATTCTGCGGTAAAGACGTAGCTTTCGGCATTAAAGTTTCTCACTCACACAGACGTTCTAACAGAACCTGGAAGCCAAACGTAAAAAAAGTTAAGGCTATCGTAAACGGCTCTCCTAAAAGAGTTTATGCTTGCACTCGTTGCCTTCGTTCAGGCAAGGTCACAAGAGCTGTCTGAGGCATAAAGCAAACTTTATACGGACGAAAAATTACGACGCTTTCCGGGTTACCGGAGAGCGCTTTTTCGTTTTCGTAGGCATTTAAAATTCGGGGTACTGTTTATGAAAAAACTTTTGAGCCTTGTCAGAGCGGCCGTTGACCGTTACGACATGATAGACGACGGAGATAAAATCGCCGTGGGCGTTTCGGGCGGCAAGGATTCGCTTGCCCTTTTATATGCTCTCGCGCGGCTTCGCTCGTTTTATCCTAAGCACTTTGAGGTTATTGCAATTACGCTCGACTACCGCTTCGGCGGCATGGACGGCGACTATTCGGAAATACAAAAGCTGTGCGACAGCCTTGACGTAAAATACGTCGTTAAAAAAACCGACCTTTGGGACGTTATATTCAATATCAGAAAAGAAAAAAATCCTTGCAGCCTCTGTGCCAAGATGCGTCGCGGCATTCTTCACGATACAGCTAAGGAATACGGCTGCAACAAAATCGCCCTCGGTCACCACCTTGACGACGCCGCCGAAACCTTTATGATGAATCTTTTGAACGGCGGCACAATTAAGTGCTTTTCTCCTGTCTCGTTTCTTTCGAGAAAAGAGCTGTATTTGATACGCCCTTTGATATTCGCTTACGAAAAAGACGTAAAGCGTGCGGCGGCAAGCCTTGACCTGCCGATAGTCAAAAGCAAATGCCCGGCTGACGGGGTAACGGAGCGGCAAAGCACAAAAGAGCTGCTCGCGTCTCTCGAAAGGCAATACCCGGCACTCCGAGAAAAAATCGTGGGTGCACTGCAAAGAGGCGGAATAAGCGGCTGGTAACAAAGTCAAAATGCGAAAAAGTGTTGTATTTGCCCTACTATAATGATATTATTTTATTGATTTGAAATTCACGGAGGTTTCTTTTATGCAACAAATTCTTAATCGCCCGGCAATAAAGGCTGAGGCAAAAAGCTTTATCGGTCAAAATGCGCGTTGGTGGAAAATGACGCTCGCAACGATTGCTTTATATCTGCTCAACGGCGGAATTTCGATTTACGTAAATATTGTCACAGCCATAAACCGCGACGACCCTTCGACAACAGTCGGTTATTCAAGCAGTATAATTACTCTTTTGCTTATACCGTTTACCATAGCCGCATCAGGCTACTACCTTAATCACATACGCGGCTTTAACCCCGAATGGAAAAGCCTATATAAGGAGGGTATAGACAACTACGGCTCATATCTCGTAACCGGTGTGCTCGTAAATGTATTTACCTTCCTTTGGTCGCTTCTGTTTGTGGTTCCCGGCATAATAAAGGCTATCGCTTACTCACAGGCAAAATATGTTATCCACGACAATCCGCGCCTTAAGGGCAAGGAAGCCATCGAGATAAGCAAAAGAATGACAAACGGCTTCAAGGGCGATCTCTTTTCGATGTATCTCAGCTTTATAGGCTGGTATATTTTGGTGGGGCTCACCGGCGGAATACTCTCAATATATGTCACTCCATATGTTGAGACGACGGCTGCCATGTACTATGAGAACCTCAAGAGATATTCGATTGAAAACGGCATTGTAGCTCCCGAGGCGTTCGGTATAGCTCCCGTTACGGGCGGCGCACAGGGTGGAAACGGCGATTCTCAAAGCTCTTACGCGGCCGGCAGCTCATATTCCGCCAACGCCCACAGCGACCCCTATAAGGCTGTCGGCATAAATCCCGAGGATACATTTAAGCCCGGCAACCCGGACTCGGATAATTCAGATAATATGAAAGGTGAAAACTAATGAAATACGTTGTAGTTCTCTATGACGGAATGGCAGATTACCCCGTTCCCGCTCTCGGCGGCAAAACACCGATGGCAGTTGCAAAAAAACCGAATCTTGACTTTCTCGCAAAGCACGGCGAGGTAGGCCTTGTAAGAACCGTTGCAGAGGGCTTAAAGCCCGGCAGCGACGTTGCCAATATGAGCGTTCTCGGCTTTGACCCAAAGAAGTGCTACACCGGACGTTCTCCTCTTGAGGCGGCAAGCATGGGCGTTGAGCTTCTTGACACGGACGTTACGCTGAGGACAAATCTCGTAACTCTCTCCGACGAGCCGAATTACGAGGACAAGACCATGGTGGACTACTGCGCCGGTGATATTTCGACGGAGGAGGCCCACGAAATAATCAAATCGGTACAGGAAAAATTCGGGAACGACAGATTCCGTTTTTACCCCGGAGTCAGCTACCGCCACTGCCTTGTCTGGTCAAACGGCACAACAGAGCTCGGAAATATGACTCCCCCTCACGATATTTCGGGCAGAGTTATAGGCGAATATCTCTCCTCTTCCGAAAACGCAAAAGAGCTTATTGCCATGATGAAGGAGAGCTACGACTTTTTAATGCAGCACCCCGTCAACAAAAAGAGAATAAGCGAGGGCAAGCACCCCGCAAATTCAATTTGGCTTTGGGGCGAAGGCAAAAAGCCGGCTCTGCCGTCGTTTTACGAGACCTTCGGCAAAAAAGGTGCTATAATCTCGGCGGTTGACCTTCTTAAAGGAATAGCAAAATGCGCCGGTATGGCCGCTCCCGAGGTTGAGGGTGCCACAGGCTACATTGATACTAACTTTGAGGGCAAGGCAAGAGCCGCCGTCGAAGAGCTTAAAAACGGCTGCGACCTCGTATATATTCACTTTGAGGCTCCCGACGAGTGCGGCCACAGAAACGAACCCGAAAACAAGGTAAAATCCATTGAGATGATAGATTCGCGCGTACTCCCCATAGTTCTCGACGCGCTCAAGGAGTATGACGACTACAAAATAATGGTGCTCCCCGACCATCCGACTCCCATTGTTACGGGCACGCACGCCTCAGACCCCGTACCGTTTATGATTTATCATAAAAACGACGAAAAGGACAGCGGCGTTGACTCTATAAACGAAGAGAGCGCAAAAACGACCGGCCTGTTTATAGAGCATGGCCCCGACATTATGAAGAGATTTTTGGAGGATTAAAAAAATGGGATACAATCCTGATTCCGCAATAGAGACAAAATGCGTACAGGCAGGCTGGCAGCCGAAAAACGGCGAGCCGCGAGTTCTGCCCATTTATGAATCTACAACATACAAATATGACACAAGTGCCGAAATGGCAAAGCTTTTTGACCTTGAGCCGGGTTATATGTATACGCGCCTTGCGAACCCGACAAACGACGCGGTCGCAAATAAAATCGCATGCCTTGAGGGCGGTGTCGGCGCGGTGCTCACATCATCGGGTCAGGCGGCAAATTTCTTTGCGCTTATAAACATACTCGGTGCAGGCGACCATATAGTAAGCTCCGCCACTATTTACGGCGGCACATTTAATCTTTTAAACGTGACTATGCGTAAAATCGGTGTTGAGGTCACATTCGTTGACCCGAGAGCGAGTGAAGAAGAAATAAACGCAGCCTTCCGCGACAACACAAAGGCGATGTTCGGCGAAACAATAGCGAATCCGTCGCTTGATGTATTGGACATTGAGAAGTTCGCAAAAATCGCACATTCGCACGGAGTTCCGCTTATAGTTGACAACACTTTCCCCACTCCCATAAACTGCCGTCCGTTTGAATTCGGCGCAGACATAGTAACTCACTCTACCACAAAATATATGGAAGGTCACGCTTCTACAATAGGCGGATGCGTCGTTGACAGCGGCAATTTCGACTGGTATCAAAATGATAAATTCCCGGGGCTTACAACTCCGGATGAGAGCTATCACGGAGTTACATACGCTAAGGACTTCGGCAAAAACGGCTATATCGTAAAGATAGTAGCACAGCTTTTGCGCGACTACGGCTCAACTCCGTCGCCGTTTAATTCGTTCCTCTTGAACATAGGTCTTGAGTCGCTCGCGGTACGTGTGGAACGCCACTGCGAAAACGCACAAAAGGTTGCCGAATATCTTGAAAAGAACGATAAAATCGCTTGGGTAAATTACCCGGGGCTTAAATCAAGCAAGGATTACGAGCTTGCCAAAAAATATTTACCGCACGGTACCTGCGGCGTAATTTCCTTCGGCGTAAAAGGCGGAAGAGAAAAAGCCGAACAGTTTATGAACTCATTAAAGCTTGCCGCCATAGTCACGCACGTCGCCGATGCGAGAACCTGCGTTCTTCACCCCGCAAGCTCCACTCACCGTCAGCTTTCGGACGAGGAACTCACGGAATGCGGCGTAACCCCCGACCTCGTAAGACTTTCCGTCGGCATTGAAAATGTAAACGATATAATCGCCGACATAGATAATGCTCTTAAAGCCATATAACCCACATAACACATAAAACACATAAAAACAGCCGTCCGAAAACCTGATTCGGACGGCTGTTTTTTACTTATAAATCATCTGTTTTAAGCAGTAATTTTTCGCTTTATTTGATATGGTAAACGCGGTTTTCGGCTATGATATGCTCCTTCGGCTCTTCGTCGGCATAGCCTAAGGCACAATGTCCTATCCCCTCATATTCGCCGTTTATACCGAGCTTTTTGAGAATCGCCTTACCCTTTTCGGATTCAAATTCCTCCTTTGCGCGGTGAATCCAGCATGAGCCGAGTCCGAAATTATGTGCGGCAAGCATAAGGTTTCCCATTGTAAGCGAGCCGTCGTAAACAGCTGTGCGGCACTCCTTATTTGCCAGCACAATAAGTATTGCGGGCGCGCCGTAAAACGGGTCAAAGCCCTCCTGCCAACCGCCTATTTCGCGGTTCATTTCGGATATTTCGTCGCGCATTTTCCTGTCGGTAACGGCAATGATTATCGGCGACTGCTTATTCATACCCGACGGCGCATAAAGTCCCGCCTCGATAATCTTATCCATAAGCTCCTGCGGTACTGCGTCGGGCTTAAACTTTCTTATGCTTCTTCTCGTTTTCATATTTTCGATAGCTTCCATAATTTTATCCTTTCCGACAATTCAGGTCTTTTTAATTTAAGTAGCTTTTCGGGCACAAAAAATCGTATCCTCATCATCAATATAGCACATTTGTCAAGCACAGCCCGTAAAAAACAAATACACCTTATTTTTGCTTTGTAAGCAATGCAACGCTCTCAACATGAACGGTACGGGGGAAAAGGTCGGCGGCGGCGAGCCGTTTTGTCTCGTATCCGAGGTCTTTAAGCCTAAAGCAGTCCCTTGCGAGAGTAGACGGGTCGCACGACACATAAACTATGCGTTCGGGCGACATTTTCACGATTTCCGCCAAAAGCATTTCGGAACAGCCTTTGCGCGGCGGATCAAGCAGCACCACATCGGGCTTTATTCCGCGTGACGACAGCTCCTGTGCCGCCTCTCCTGCGTCGGCACATATAAATTCGGCGTTTTCTATGCCGTTTTCGAGGGCGTTGCGCTTTGCGTCAAGCACAGCCTCCGGAACTATCTCCGCCCCTATTATCCTCTTTGCTTTTTTTGCCATGGAAAGACCTATTGTACCCGTTCCGCAATACATATCGAGCACGGTCTCTTTGCCGCTGAGACAGGCATACTCTGCCGCCTTTTCATAAAGCTGCTGTGCCATATCGTGGTTTACCTGGTAGAACGACAGCGGCGACAATCTGACCTTAACTCCGCAAAGCACGTCATATATGCAGTCGTTTCCCCAAACAGTCACGCACTCTTTACCGAGAATCACATTGGTCCTGTCACGGTTGATATTTAAAACTATGCTCTTAACCGAGTGTATTTCGGTAAGCCTTTTAATCAGCTCGTTCTTGTGCGGCAAATCCTCACCGTTTATAACGGCGCATACCATAACCTCGCCCGTAGCTTCGGCAAGACGGAGATATATATGCCTTAAAAGCCCTGTATGCTTTTCGGAATCATAGACCGTTATACCGTTTTTAATTATAAATTTTCTGAAAATCTTAACTATATCCGCAAATATCGGCGGCTGTAATATGCAGTTTTCGCAATCTACCACGCGGTGCGAGCGCGGAGCGAAAAAGCCTATTTTAAGCTGCCTGTCAAACGATACGGGATACTGTGCCTTATTGCGATAACAGGTCGTTTTATTGTCGGACAGAAGCGTTTCCGCCTCTATATTGATATGGGCAATATGAGAAAACGCATCTTCGACGCGCTTTTTCTTATGCTCCTTTTCTTTTTCGTACGATATGTGCTGAAAAGCGCAACCGCCGCATGACGGAAAATACGGGCACGCAGGCATTATACGCGATTTTGCGGGCTTGAGCACCTTTTCGACGCGGGCGACGGCATACGTCTTTTTAACTTTAATTATATGCGCCGTTACCTTATCGCCTGCCGCTGCGCCCGAAACGAAAACAGCCATATTTTCATATCTTCCGACGCCGCTGCCCTCGCTCGTAAAGCTGTCTATATAGAGTTCTACATTCTGATTTTTACTGAGTGACATCACTTTTTCTCCGAATCGTTTTTGTGTTTTTTTATCGCCCTTTTAAGGCAAATACAAAACAGCAGCAAAAGCACCGCGGCTATTGCCGCCGTAATTATAAATTCAAGTCTTTGCTGCGGCTCGTCGAATATATATTCGCCGGCAAACGGGTTTACCGCATCCCAAAATGTAAGTTTCATTTTCTATAAGCACCGTTTCTTTTTTCAGACATTGTAACACAAAAAAATGCAAATATAAAGCGTATTATATCGAAAACGGACGTATTCAAACAAATGTTTTATTATTTTCAACAAAAAATCACCATATACAAAAAAAGAGTAAAAAATAACTTTTAATTTACGCTGCTCGGTGGTATAATAACCATATTATATGCCTCGAGGTGCGGCGAAGTGCGCCCGTTTTTGCCTCAGGCTTGCTTGATTTTAATTTTTTCTTTACATAAAAACTTTAGGGAGTGAACCGTCCTTTGGATAAATTCGTTATTACCGGCGGTCATAGGCTTAAGGGAGAGGTTACTGTCAGCGGCGCAAAAAACGCCGTTGTTGCCATCCTTCCGGCTACAATTTTAGCCGAAGATGTATGCCGCATAGAAAATATACCGAATATCAGCGACGTTACCGCAATGCTCAACATTTTGAGCAATATGGGTGCGTCAATTAAATTCATCAACAATTCCACTATTGAAATAGATACGCGTCACATAAATTCATTTGTAGTAGAGCACGAGCTTTCAAAACAGCTTCGCGCGTCATATTACCTTATAGGCGCACTTCTCGGCAGATTTAACAAGGCCAAAGTTGCAATGCCCGGCGGCTGCTATCTCGGAGTTCGCCCCATTGACCAGCATATAAAGGGCTTTGAGGCTCTCGGTGCCGAGGTGACCATGGAGGAAAACGCGATGGTCAACGCAAGAGCCGAGTCTCTTTTGGGCAACGCTGTTTACCTTGACGTTGTGTCGGTCGGCGCTACCATAAACGTGATGCTGGCAGCAGTAAAGGCAAAGGGTCTTACAATAATCGAAAACGCAGCGAAAGAGCCTCACATAGTAGACCTTGCAAACTTTCTTAACACCATGGGTGCCGACGTCAGAGGCGCAGGCACGGACGTTATTAAAATTCGCGGCGTAGAGCACCTGCACGGCTGCGAATATTCCATAATTCCCGACCAGATTGAAGCCGGAACCTATATGGTTGCGGCAGCCGCCACAAGGGGTGACGTGCTTATAAAAAACGTTATTCCGAAGCATCTCGAGAGCATTTCGGCAAAGCTTATAGAATGCGGCGTCACCGTCACCGAATATGATGACTCCGTAAGAGTTTCATGCGACCGCAGGCCGGGTAAGTGCAACATCAAAACTATGCCTCACCCGGGATTTCCGACCGATATGCAGCCGCAGTTCGCCGTGCTTTTATGCCTGGCTGACGGTACAAGCATTATTTCCGAGAGCGTTTGGGACAATCGTTTCCGCTATGCGGAGCAGCTCACAAGAATGGGTGCCAAAATACACGTCGACGGAAAAACGGCCATTATCGAGGGCGTTCCGTCGCTTAAGGGTGCACCTATAAGAGCGGACGACCTTCGCGCAGGCGCGGCTATGATGATAGCAGGCATGGTCGCTACGGGCGTTACAGAGATTGAAGAAATTTATCACATAGAGCGCGGATATGAAAATGTCGTTGAAAAATTCCGCTCGCTCGGCGCTGTTATTGAGAGAAAGACCTTCCCGGACGAAGATAAAAAATCTCATAAAAACGCCGGTTAATGTTATCCTAATATTAAGCCGCCGAGAGCGGCTTTTTGCTTTTATTCAGGGGTGTACCGATATGACTGACAATCAAAAACTCGCGGAGCTTTTGTTCCCCGAAATCACAAAAACACCGGAGGACTACGAAAAGCTCTATCCGGAAAGAAATTTGAAGGAGGGTGCGCGCGTCACGCGATTTGCACCGAGCCCCACGGGCTACCTTCACCTCGGCGGCTTTTTCGGCGCGCTGACGGACTATTTGACGGCAAAGGCCTCGGGCGGAATAGTGTATCTGAGAATTGAGGATACTGACAAAAAGAGAGAAATTGCCGACGGCGTTTCCGCCATCATAAACGGCTTTAAGTCGTTCGGCATTACATTTGACGAGGGCGTTACCGGCATAGACAGCGAAAAGGGCGACTACGGCCCTTACACGCAGAGCAAGCGTGAAGAGATTTATAAAACAGTAGCAAAAAGTCTTGTCTTAAAGGGACTTGCATACCCTTGCTTCTGCACGGCGGAGGAGCTTACGGCTCTTCGCGACAGACAGGAAAAGGACGGTGCTCTTATAAGAGGTTATTTCGGCAAATATGCAAAGTGCCGTAATTTAACCTACGAAGAAATCGAAAAGAACATAAAAGAGGGCAAGCCGTATGTGCTTCGTTTCCGTTCAAACGGCGATGAAAACAAAAGAATTGTCTTTGACGATATGATACGCGGCAAAATCGAAATGCCCGAAAACATTATAGATGAAGTGCTTTTAAAGAGCGACGGCATACCCACTTACCACTTTGCGCACGTTTGCGATGACCATTTTATGCGTACAACTCACGTTATAAGAGGCGAAGAGTGGATTTCCTCCGTCCCCAAACACATAGCTTTATTTAAGGCGTGCGGTTTTAAGGTTCCGAAATACGCGCACACTCCGCAGGTTATGAAAACGGACGAAACGGACGGCACAAAGCGCAAGCTCTCAAAGCGCAAGGACCCCGAGGCGTCGGTAAGCTATTTCGCGCAGAGCGGCTACCCGAAGGAAGCGCTCACCGAATACATTATGACTCTCTTAAATTCAAATTTTGAGGATTGGCGCAGAGCAAACAAGACGGCGGATATATTTTCTTTCCCGTTCAACCTTAAAAAGATGAGCGTCAGCGGTTGCCTTTTTGACCTTGCGAAATTAAATGATATAAGTAAAAACGTAATTTCCGTTATGACCGCAGACGAGGTGTATGAGAGAACCCTTGAATGGGCAAAGGAATACGACGACGAATATTATACCGTTCTTTCGGAAAACGAAAGCAAAGCAAAGCTTATGATGAACCTTGACCGCGGAGGCAAAAAGCCGCGCAAGGATATAGCAAAGTGGAGTGAAGTCAAGGATTACTTCTCTTACTTTTATCCCATGTATTACAAAAAAGACTATACGCTGCCCGAAAACATCACTCCCTCGGACGCCGAAAAAATTCTCACCGAGTATTTAAAGGTATACGACCCGGAGGATGACAAGGATGTCTGGTTCCAAAAGATAAAGGAGCTTTGCGAGCCCCTCGGCTTCACGCCTAATGTCAAGGAATACAAGCAAAATCCCGAAAAATATAAGGGTCACGTCGGCGATGTTTCCACGGTTATCAGAATAGCCGTAACGTCAAGAACAAACACGCCCGACCTTTGCGCAATTATGAAAATACTCGGCAAAGACGAAACCGAAAGCCGTATAGCGGACGCAATAAATTACTACAAGGAGGTAAAATAATGGACGAAGAAATAATGTCGTCGAATTTTATTCACGACTTTATCGACGAGGACTTAAAAGAAGGGGTTTACGACCACGTCCAGACACGTTTTCCTCCGGAGCCCAACGGTTATCTGCATATAGGCCACGCAAAGGCGATTTGCATAAACTTCGGTACGGCGCAGAAATACGGCGGAGTATGCAATTTGCGTCTCGACGACACAAATCCCCAGAAAGAGGACACCGAATACGTAGACGCCATAAAAGAGGATATAGAGTGGCTCGGCTTCAAATGGAACAAGTGCCTTTATGCGTCGAGCTATTTTGATTTTATCTATGAATGTGCGTTAAAGCTTATTAAGGACGGTAAGGCATATGTTGACGACCTCTCCGCAGACGAAATAAGAGAATACCGCGGAACTCTTACCGAGCCCGGTAAAAACAGTCCTTACCGCGACAGAACAACAGAGGAAAACCTCGACCTTTTCAAGCGTATGACAAACGGCGAATTCCCGAACGGTGCAAGAGTTTTGCGCGCAAAAATCGATATGGCGTCGCCCAACATAAATATGCGCGACCCCGTTATTTACCGCATTGCGCACGTTCCGCATCATCAGACCGGCGACAAGTGGTGCGTATATCCCATGTATGATTTCGCACACCCGCTCTCCGACTACAAAGAGGGTGTAACACACTCGCTGTGCTCTCTCGAATTTGAAAATCACAGACCGCTTTACGATTGGTTCCTTCGTGAGCTCGGCTTTAAAAATGTTCCGAGACAGATAGAATTTGCAAGGCTCAATTTGAATTACTGCCTTACAAGTAAGCGCAAATGTCTCGCGCTTGTAAACGAGCACATAGTTGACGGCTGGGACGACCCGAGAATGGCTACAATAAGCGGTATGAGACGCCGCGGATACCCGGCAAAGGCAATTCGCACATTCTGCGAAAAAATCGGCGTTTCAAAGGCTTATTCGGTAGTAAGTATGGATCTTCTCGAATCCTGCGTCCGTGACGAGCTTAACGAAAACGCTCCGAGAGCAATGGCTGTTCTCGACCCGCTCAAGGTAGTTATAGACAATTACCCCGAGGGCAAGACCGAAGAAATAGAAGTTGAGGTTCACCCTAATCACCCCGAAATGGGCACAAGAAAAGTTCTTTTCGGAAGAGAGCTTTTTGTTGAACGCGAGGACTTTATGGCTGAGCCTGTTAAAAAGTATTTCAGGCTTTTCCCCGGCAACGAGGTAAGATTCAAGAGTGCATACTTTGTAAAATGCGTCGGCTTTGACTGTGACGAAAACGGCGAAGTCACCACGGTTCACTGCACTTACGACCCCGAGAGCCGCGGCGGAAATTCTCCCGACGGCAGAAAGGTAAAGGGAACCATTCATTGGGTATCGGCAGAAGGCAGCTTTAAGGCTACCGTAAATATGTACGACAGGCTCTTTAACGTGCCGAACCCGTCCGACGAAAGCACCGGCAGCTTTAAGGACAACTTAAATCCCGACTCTTTAAAGGTGTTAACGGGATGCCTTATAGAGAGCGGCTTAGAGGACGTAAAACCGGGCGATGTTTTCCAGTTTATGCGCAAGGGCTACTTCTGTGTTGACAAAAATTCAACTTGTGATAATATTATATTCAACCTGACTGTTCCGCTGAATTCCTCGTGGGGCAAATAAAGGAGAGTATTAAATGGCAAAAACCAAGCAAAAAAATAAAAATCTCGGCACCGATATTCTGTACCGCATTATTATGGCGGCAATGGCGGTGTGTGTACCGATAGTTGCATATTTCGGGAATCTTGTTTACACCGTTATCGAGTCCGATATATATAAGCTTGTAGCCCAGCTAAAGGGTGACTCAAGCGACGACGGCACATCGTATGATTATTGGAGCATAAAGCGTGTTGTCTCGCTCGTTCACGACGGCAGCGGCGACAAGGGCAGCCTCTCTTCTATATGGGACGCTCTGTCACCGGTACACGGCGCGCTGCTCGGCACATTGATATTCTTTGCGATAGCTCTTCTTTTGGCTGTTGTCATATTCTTCTTTGCGCTTATAAGCAAGAAGAAAATCCCTCAGCTCATAATTTCCGGCGTCGGGCTTGTATCCGTAATCGGAATGCTGATTTGCTTTAAATCTATTGCCGCCGCTATCGTTAACGGTACAATTACAATCGCGGATTTTCTCTCCGGCGTATCGGGCCTTTTCGGCTCTGCCGTAATAACGCAGATAATTCCGTACATAGCCAAATTCACCGTAGTTCAGGTGAGTTCCGGCTGGTTTATGCTGCTCTTCCTCTATATAGGAATGGTCGTTTGGTCGGGCTCATATGTGCTTATAGAGTCGGGCGAAAAAAAGTAAAGCATCAAAAATAATCCGTAAACAAAAAACATGGCGCGGTTTTTCAGCCGCTCGGCTTACAAAAAAACGGGAGCTGTCGTCTCAGACGATTGCTCCCCTTTTCTTTTATATAGTAATTGCAAAAGCGTTCGTAAAATGTTAAAATATATTTTAATATTCAATAAAAAAAGGATTTTTACATATGAATAAATCATCAACTAAAAAAGCCGTATCGGTTATAATGTGTCTCTTGCTTGTGTTGCTGCTCGTGGCTTGCCAAAAAAAGACCGGCAACGACACAACCGCAACATATGATCCCGACGCACCCACTACGCAAAAATCGGGCAATAAAGAGAGCTCCTCGGACAGTAACACCGCTACGGTGACAATTCCCGAAGGATATACGCTCGTTAAAATTTCGTGGCTTATGGAGGATAACGGGGTTTGCTCTTCTGCGGATTTCATTTCCGCGGCACAAAGCTACGACCTTTCGAAATACGGGATTCTCGCAGACGTCAAAAATGCACAGAACGTTTGCTTCCCTCTTGAGGGCTATCTTTTCCCCGCTACATATACATTCAAGAAAAACAGCGACCCGACAGCGGTAATAGACAAGCTTGTCGAGACGTTTCAGTCACGCTTTACCGACGATATGAAGGCAAAGGCTGCCTCTATGGGAAGGAGCGTTCACGAGGTTCTCACGGTAGCCTCCATAATCGAAAAAGAGGCGTACACTCCTGAGCAGAGGACACTTATTTCCTCCGTTTTATACAACAGACTCAACACAAAAATGAAGCTGCAATGCGACGTAACGGTAAAATACTGCACCGGCGTTATAGAGCTTCAGTATCCCGATAAAATAGACGAATACAAGTATTACTATAACACATACCGTTGTCAGGGACTTCCGGCCGGCCCTATCTGTAATCCCGGCATGGAGTCGATTAACGCCGCGCTGCAGCCAGACAACACGGATTATCTATACTTTGTAATAAACACCGAGCCGCCCTATGATTCGGCATTCTCGGCGTCATACGATGAACATATAGAGAACTGCACAAGAATGGGCTACACAGCAAAATAATACATTCACGAACAGGAGATAACAGATGAATATAGAAATAGCCGACAGACTCGTTAAGCTTCGCAAGGAGCATAATCTCTCACAGGAAGCACTTGCCTCAAAGCTCGGACTCAGCCGCCAGGCTGTTTCGAAATGGGAGCGCGCGGAGGCGTCGCCCGACACGGATAATTTAGTTGCTCTCGCGGAGCTTTACGGCGTACCGCTTGACGAAATTCTCAACGGTCCCAAAGCGCAGGAGGATACGCCGAGCAATGAACCGACAAAGGCAGAGCTTAAGGAAAAGAAGCTTGCCGATATGTCCGAGAGACAAAGGGTCGGCCGCAAAATGGTGAAATTCCCGTTTCCGATTTTAATTGCCGCAGCATATCTGCTTCTCGGCTTTATGAACGGTAACTGGCATCCCGGTTGGATAATACTGCTGCTTATACCTGTTTACTACTGCGTCGGCGGTGCTCTTTGCTGCCGAACCAAAAAGGCAATGCTTCTCACTATGCCGATACATCTTGTATTGGTCGCGGTGTACCTGCTCTTTGGCTTTACCGCGGGAATGTGGCATCCGCAATGGCTTATTTTCCTTATAATTCCGCTGTATTATTGGATCATCAGCGTGTTTTACAAGGAAAAGAAAAATAAATCATAATTTTAAGGGGCTAAAAAAGTGAATTTCAAATGCGGTAAAAAGAAAAATGCAATTATTATTATAATCGGTATCGTTACGGTTGCGATATGCATAACCGCCGCAGTGCTTGTATCGAGAGCAAAGAAAAAAGCGGCGGCAGCGCAATTTGTGCCCGAAACCGAGACTTACTCGGAGGAATCGGAAGAAACTCTCATTGAGGAAGAAACCGTGTCGGAGACAGCATCCGAAACAGCTCCGATTGTAAAGCCCGTCGGCACAACAGCTCCGGTAGAGCGAGCCGCTCCGGCGATACCTAAAAAACTGACGCAGCCGAAACCGAGCATAACGCCCACAAAGCTTTTAAACGTGCCGTTTATCGACCAGAGAAAAAAATATCCCACAGGCTGTGAAAGCATCTCTGCGGTTATGGCGCTTCAATACCTCGGTGTATCTATTTCGCCCGAAACCTTTATAGACAATTATCTCGACAAAGGACGCACACCGTACAGCGACGAAAGCGGAAATTTATTCGGAGACGATCCGCGCAAGGTGTTTTTGGGCGACCCTTACAGCAAAAACGGGTGGGGCTGTTGGGCACCGGTAATTGAGAACGCAGTCAATAAATTCATCGGCAAAAATTACACCGTAAAAACAATATACGGCAGCTCAATGGACGAGCTTTGCTCAAAATATATAGATAACGACATTCCGGTGCTTGTATGGGCTACGCAAAATATGGCTCCGGCAAGAAGATACAAGACTTGGTATATCACGGATACATCCGACCAATTCACGTGGATAACTCCCATGCACTGCCTGCTTCTTGTGGGCTACGACGACAGCGGGTACTACTTTAACGACCCGTTACAATGTAAAAATATGCGGTACGACAAGAGTAAGGTTATATCCGCATACAACGCGCTGAATTGTCAAGCGGTGGTAATTGCACCGAAATCGGCATCCGATGAACCGTCAAGCAGCACAAAGCCCGAAACAACAACATCGCCTACAACAACAAAGCCGCAGAATACAACCGACCCGTCAGCCGCAACAAAGCCGGACACAACGGGCAGTCACGACACGACACCGGCCACAACCGCTGCGGAAAAAGATACCGCGCCGCTCTTAAAGAATAACGAGCACAATTAAACAAAAGCATAAAAAAGCGAGTGTATTTCGGCCAAACCAAAATACACTCGCTGATTTTTTTACTTTGAGTTATCGCTTATTCGGTAATCATAAGCTTCTTGACTATCTGAGTCATTCTGTCCTCGTCAAAGATAACCGGAACGGGATAAAGCGGATTTGCCTCTTTAAGAGCCCTTGATACGATAGTCGGAATATCTTCTTCCTTAATCTGGGTAAAGCCCTTCGGGATATTCATTCTCTCGTTCATGGCATAAACCTCGGCAATGAACTTCTTGGCCTTATCATCATCGCTTGTGCCTTCAATGCCGGCAAAGTTGGCAAGCTTTGAAAGCTGCGGATAGATGGCTGCGCCGTATTCCTCAAGCATAACCGGAAGAATAACGGCATTTGCAAGGCCGTGCGGAATACCGTACATACCACCGAGATTATGAGCAACAGCGTGAACGTAGCCTACATAAGCTCTTGTGAAAGCCATACCGCCGTAGAACGAACCGAGAAGCATTTGCCCTCTTGCATTTATGTTTTTACCGTCCTTGTAAGCGGTCTCGAGGTTTGCAAATATAATTGCGACCGCCTTTTCTGCATAATCGCGTGTTGATTTTGTATTGCTCTTGCCTATATAAGCTTCAACCGCGTGTGTGAGCGCGTCCATACCCGTTGTGGAGGTGATATGCGGAGGAAGACCTACGGTAAGCTCTGGGTCAAGGACCGCAAACTTCGGACGAAGGCACGGGTCGTTTATGGCATATTTCTCATGAGTCTTGGTATTTGAAACAACAGCGGCAAGAGTGGTCTCTGAGCCTGTTCCGGCCGTTGTGGGTACTGCGAAGAACGGAGGAAGCTTGTGCATAACCTTGAGCTGACCGCGCATCTGCGGAATGGTCTTGTTAGGTCTTACGACTCTTGCACAGGCAGCCTTTGCACAATCCATCGGAGAACCGCCGCCGAAAGCTATCATAGCCTGGCAGCCGTTTGCTACGAACTGAGCGCGAGCCTCTTCGATATTTTCAATCGAGGGGTTGGGCTGAACACCGTCATATACGGTATATGAAATGCCGTCCTCTTCGAGCTGTTTGAAAAGCCCATCAAGAAGATGAAGGCTCATAAGGCCTTTATCGGTGACGATCATAACATTGTTGATACCTTTGTCTTTAATGACGCCGGGAAGCTTTTTGATAGCTCCGGGTCCTGTAAGCAGCTGCGGTTCAGACCAGTCAAGGAACATCATAAAGATTTTCATGACCTTCTGAAAAGCACGGTAATAAGCTACCTTCATTGCCCACATAGATAAACACCATCCCTTTTTGTAAATTATAAATTGAATTTATAGGTTAATTCTACCTTTTTTAAGCATTTTTTGCAATAGTATTTTCAAATATTTTCACAGCGCACTCGCTGTCCGCTTTTATTTGTGCCGAAAGAGACGAAAGGCCGTCAAACTTTTTTTCCGCCCGTAAAAATTCAAGCAAACGCACTTCAGTATCGGTACCGTACAAATCGCCCGAAAAGCCGAGTATACAAGTCTCGCTGCGAACCGAGGGAGTACCTATTGTCGGACGCCGACCGAAATTTGTCACCGCCGGATAAGCCTTGCCGCCTATTTCTACGTACGAAGCGTAAACTCCGTGCTTCGGCTGCACAAATCCGTCGGGGAAAAACTGATTTATTGTAGGAAAGCCCAGAAGGTGACCGCGTCTGTCGCCGGCAACCACGGTAAAGTCGTAGGAAAACGGTCTGCCGAGCATTTTCGCCGCCGTTTGCATATCACCGCTTCTTATCGCCTCTCTTATGCGCGTTGAGCTTATTTCTGTGCCGTCAAACTCAACCATCGGTGCCACATAAAGCTCTATACCGTATTTTCGGCATAATCTGCGCAGCATCTCAACGTTTCCGGAGCCGTTGTCTCCGAAGGTGTAATTCTCACCGCAGGAGACTGCCCCTGCCGCAAATCTTCCGACAAGAATATCACGCACAAAGCTTTCGGGAGACAGGTGCATTATTTCCGAAAAATCTATTTCCAAAGCACCTACGTTCATTTCTCCGAGCAAGCTTTTGCGCAAACCGTCCGTCAGTATTTCGGGAGGAGCCTCGCCCTTGATGCACTTGAGCGGATGAACGGAAAACAACAGCACATACGGCATATATCCGCTCTTTTTAGAAAGCTCTATAACTTTTTGATGCCCCAAATGAAAACCATCGAAGGTTCCGAGGGCTATTGATTTTTTATATTCATTCACCTTGAAGCACCCTCTTTACCGCGAGACATCCCGTTTCGACGTTTTTTTCTCCTATTCCGAGGAACTCATTCTCCGGCGAAAAAACTCTGAAAAAGCCGTCGCCCTTCGGATTTCCTATGCGGTCAAGAAACAGCTCTCCGCCGTTTTTAAATCTGACCGCCTGTGCCGCAGTTACGTGTACCTCTTTGTACTGTGACAAAACTCTTGAAACCGGCATAACATAATTGCCGAGCTCGCCGTTTTCGCATATTTCACGCAGCTTCTCTATCGTAATGCAGTCGTCCGTAGAAAACCCGTTTGCCCTCGTCCTGCGAAGCGACTTGAGAACCGCACCGCAGCCGAGCTTTTTGCCGATATCGTCGGCAAGGCTTCTTATATATGTTCCTGCGGAACAGGTCACATCGAGAGAAAACTCATTATCCGAAAAATCGTATGTGCGAATTTCGGTTATATTTATCTTGCGCTTTTCGCGCTCAATCTCCTTGCCCTGCCTTGCTAAATCATAAAGACGAACTCCGTCCTTGCTCACGGCAGAATACATAGGCGGAGTCTGAAGCTGCTCGCCGTAAAAGGAGAGCGCCGCCTCCTTAGCTTCACACGGAGTAACGCTTACCGGGAAGCTGCCCGTTACGGTTCCGGTAATATCAAGCGTATCTGTTGTGACGCCGAGCAAAATTCTCGCTGTGTAGCTCTTTTCATGGTCCGGAATAAGCTCTATAAAGCGCGTCGCCCCCGAGAGGGCAACAGTCAACACGCCCGTTGCCATAGGGTCGAGCGTGCCTGTATGCCCGGCTTTTTTGGAGCCGGTTATTCTCTTTACCAAATTTGCCGCCGTAAACGACGTCATATTTTCAGGCTTGTCAATGCAGATAAATCCTGTCATGCTTTTTCAAGCTCCGTTTTGATTATTTCAAGAAGCTGCTTTTTGCCGTCGGCATAATCGGCCGAAAAATCACAGCCCGCCGCACGCGCGTGACCTCCGCCGCCCATCTTGGCGCAAATAGCCGAGGCGTCTACGGGAGCGTAGGTTCTGAGTGATACCTTAAACGTGCCGTCAGCCCGTTCTCTGAGCGTAACACCTACCTTAACGCCCTCGATTTTACGCGGAAGAGAAGCTATGCCGTCACACTCGGTCTCGTTTGAGCCGCTCTGTTTAAACATATCCTTGGTGATTGTGATAACGGCGCATTTCCCGCCGAAGTACATTTCTATCGAATTTAAAACGAGCTCCTCAAGCCGCAAATAAGTTCTGGTCTTTGTCTCAAACATAACTCGGTTTATCTCGTCAAATCGTGCTCCGAGCGAAATAAGCTCCGCCGCCTTAACATGAGTTTCGGGAGTTACGTTTGAATACCTGAAGCAGCCTGTGTCCGTTGAGATTCCCGTATACAGACAGTCTGCCGTGCAAGCGTCCGGGTTTACTCCCAGGCACTTTATTACGTCGTAAACTATCTCGCACGCCGCCGCACTGTCTTTAAGACAGAGCATATCGGCATATCCCGTATTTGAAATATGATGGTCTATGCACAGCGGTATTTCGGGGTATTTTTCCGTAAGACGCGCGCCGAGCAGCTTTGAATCGGCAACATCAACCGCCAACACAAAATCGGGAGAAAAATCCATACTCTTTTGCGGATTGTAATTTTCCTCCGACTCTCCCCACATATACGAATACTTCTTAGGTATGTCGTCGGAGCAATCAACCATAACCGTTTTGCCCATCCCGGAGAGAACGTGTCGGAGCGCAAAAGCACAACCGAGCGTGTCGCCGTCGGGACTGCGGTGCGTTAAAATCAGAATGTTGTCTTTACTTTTGAGAATTTCTGCCGCCTCGGCCTCATTTATCCTCTTCATCGTCTTTTTTCAGAGCCTCAATCTTTCTGAAAATTTCCATACCGTGCTCAACCGAATCATCTGCCGCAAATTTAAGCTCGGGGGCCTTTCTCAAACGAAGCCGTTTTCCGACCTCGTGCCGTATAAGCCCCGTTGCGCTCTCAAGCCCCTTTACAGCCTGCTTTGCGTCATCTATGCCGGAGAGTGAGCTTACAAAAACCTTTGCATAGCTCAAGTCCTGACTTACCTCAACCCTTACCACGGTGAGCATTTTATCTTTTACGCGCGGATCCTTGAGCTCGCGGATAAGCGCAACTATTTCGCGCTTAATATCCTCCGCGACTCTGTCCTTTCTGTATCCTGCCATAGCTTAATTCCTTTCATATAAAAGGAATCAGTCCTTGTATTCCTCCATAACGAATGCCTCGAGGATATCTCCCTCTTTAATGTCATTGAATTTCTCAAGACCGATTCCGCATTCGTAGCCGGACTGAACCTCTTTTACGTCGTCCTTAAAGCGCTTTAAGGATGCGATGCTGTCCTCCGAAACAACTATGCCGTCGCGGACAACACGAATTTGTGAATTTCTTGTAATTTTGCCGTCAAGAACGTAGCTGCCGGCTATCATACCGGCGGAGGAGAGCTTAAATACGTTTCTTACCTCTGCCTTGCCGAGCGTTACCTCACGGTACTTCGGTGCGAGCATGCCCTTAATTGCGTCGCTTATCTCTTCTATGCAGTCATAGATTATTCTGTACATTCTCATATCTACGCCGTCGCGCTCCGCTATTGACTCGGCTACGGAGTCGGGGCGGACGTTAAAGCCTACTATAATCGCATTTGAAGCCGCGGCAAGCATTACGTCGGATTCGCTTACGGCACCGACGCCGCCGTGTATAACTTTTACCTTGACCTCATCGTTCGAGAGCTTTTCAAGACTCTGTCTTACAGCCTCTACGGAGCCCTGAACATCCGCCTTGACAATGATGTTAAGCTCCTTAAGCTCACCCTCGTTTATGGATGAGAAGAGATTATCAAGAGTTACCTTCTGGAACTGCTTGAACTGCTCCTCCTTTTGCTCGTGCTTTCTCTGCTCAACAAGCTCACGTGCAAGCTTTTCGTCGGAAACGGCGTCAAATTTGTCACCGCCGGTCGGAACCTCATCAAGACCCATAACCTCTACGGGTACTGACGGGCCTGCCTCTTCAAGCTTTTTGCCGCGCTCGTTTGTCATAACTCTGACTCTGCCCACGGTCGTTCCGGCAACTACGATGTCACCCGTCCTCAACGTACCGTTTTGTACAAGAAGCGTCGCAACGGGGCCTCTGCCCTTATCAAGCTTAGCCTCTATTACAATTCCCTTTGCGGCACGGTTCGGATTTGCTTTAAGCTCAAGCATTTCCGCAACGAGAAGTATCGACTCGAGAAGCTTGTCGATGCCCATATGAGTCTTAGCCGAAACGGGAACACATATTACATCGCCGCCCCATTCCTCGGGAACCAAGTCATACTCGGTGAGCTGCTGAAGAACTCTGTCCGGTGACGCGTCCGGCTTATCCATTTTGTTTATGGCTACAATTACGCTGACTCCCGCGGCCTTCGCGTGGTTTATGGCCTCTATTGTCTGCGGCATTATACCGTCGTCGGCGGCAACTACGAGCACGGCAATATCCGTAGCCATAGCACCTCTTGCTCTCATAGACGTAAATGCTGCATGACCGGGAGTGTCAAGGAAGGTTATCATCTGACCGTTAAGGTTTACTCTGTAAGCACCTATGTGCTGAGTTATGCCGCCTGCCTCGGTCTCTGTTACAGAGGTATTTCTTATGGCGTCAAGAAGCGAGGTTTTGCCGTGGTCAACGTGACCCATAACAACTACTACGGGATCTCTCGGCTCAAGATTTTCCTCTGTATCCTCGGTATCGTCGATAATTCTCTCTTCAATCGTTACTACGACCTCTTTTTCGACCTTTGCGCCGAGCTCGGAAGCTGCTATCGCCGCCGTATCGTAGTCGATAACATCATTGACGGTAGCCATAATGCCGAGAGCCATAAGCTTTTTAATTACCTCGGCAGCTGTCATCTTAAGCTTAAGAGCGAGGTCGCCTACGGTGATTTCATCGGGAATGGTTATCTTTATGTGTCTCTTGGCGCGCTCCGCCGCTATTCTCTTCAGTCTCTCCGCCTCAGTCTCACGCTTATGGCTTCTTACACCCTGCTGCCTTCTGTACTGCTGAGACTTCTGCTTAAGCTTCTGCTTATGGACGGTGTTGTCGCCGTTGTTGCGGTTATTTACCGGAGCGATGTTCTCATAACGCTCGTTGTACTTGTCAAGGTCAACTGAGTTGCCTCTTGTATCAACGTGGCGCATTTCGCCCTTGGTGCGCGACTGCATCGGCTTTGAAGGATCTTTTTCCTTCTTTTCCTTTTTGCTCTTAAACGGAGCCGAATTGTCTGTTTTTGCATTTTGCTTCGTTTTGCCCGCATCCGCCTTGGAAGCCGTCTTCTTTGACTCGGCTGCGGATTTTTGCGGCTTTTCCTTAACATCTTCCGCCGATTTCTGCCTTGCAAAATAGCTGTCAAGGCTCTTCGGCGCATTCTGCTTTGAGAGCAAATCAAAAACCAAATCAAGTTCTTTCTCTTCGAGCGCGGTCTGATATTTTTTCTCGCCGTCAAAGTATTTTGAGACAAGCTCTATTAAATCCTTGCTCTGAATATCAAAATCTTTAGCTGCTTCATGTATCTTATATTTTTTTGTCATATATTACTTTCCCTCCCGGATCAATTCTGTTATTTTACGTGCGAAGCCGCCGTCGTTGACCGTTAATACCGCGGTCATCTTGGCGCCGAGGCACCTGCCTAAATCGTTCATTGTACAGCCAAGGGTTAATGCCGGAGTTTTGCCGCCGGTCTTTTCGCAAAGGGAGATAAATTCGTCCTTGAGTCTTTCGGACGAATCGGAGGCCAAAATGCACACTGAGGCTCTGCCTTCTTTTACGGAGGACAGTGCCGCGTCATGACCGAGGCTCAAAGCCGAAGCCCGCCTTGCTATACCGAGCAGCCCTAATGCCCTGTCATTCATTTTCCGAAAGCTCCTTTTCCATCTCGTCGTAAACATCGTCGGGTACCGTCACCGAGAACGCGCGGTCTATCCGCTTTGCTTTGCGCGCCGCCTTGAGGCACTGTGCGCTTTTGCATATATACGCTCCCCTGCCCGCCTTTTTGCCGGTGAGGTCAAGCGAGACCTCGCCCTCGGCGCTTCTGACAACTCTCACAAGCTCCTGCTTAGGCTTTTGGCAACCGCATCCGAGACATTTTCTCAGAGGTATTTTTTTCTGCTTCATTTTATTCTCCCTTAAACATCAAAAGACTCAGCCTTCGTAAAATCCGCTTTCGGGTTTTATATCTATCTTCCAGCCGGTAAGGCGCGCCGCGAGACGTGCGTTCTGACCCTTGTTGCCTATCGCGAGCGAGAGCTGATTGTCCGGTACGGTAACTACGCAGGATTTAACCTCCGAATCGGGTATCTCTACGCTAAGTACGTTTGCGGGAGCGAGAGCAGCCGCAACAAACTGCTTGGGGTCTTCGCTGTAATTGACTATGTCTATCTTTTCGCCGCCGAGCAGCTCTACTATCTTGTTGACTCTCGAACCTCTCGGACCTATGCAGGCTCCGATGGCGTCAACGTTTTCATCCTTGCTGCTGACCGCCATTTTTGTTCTGGCACCGGCTTCACGTGAAATTGCGTTGATGGTTACTGTGCCGTCGTAAATCTCGGGAACCTCTGTCTCAAACAGACGTTTTACAAGACCCTGATGCGTGCGTGAAATCATAGCCTTCGGGCCTTTTTCCGTATCTCTGACGTCAACTATAAATACCTTTATAAGCTCACCGACGGTAAGCTCCTCGCCGGGAACCTGCTCACCCTTCGGAAGTATTGCCTCTGCCTTTCCGATTTCAAGAGTGGCATTTCCGGTAATCGGGTCTACACTGAGAACCTTAGCGGTGACAAGCTCCTGCTGCTTTGACTGGAACTCCATCATTATCTGACCCTTTTCGGCGTCGCGTATACCCTGACGGATAACGTGCTTCGCGGTCTGAGCCGCTATTCTGCCGAAGTCCTTTGTGTCGAGCATTATCTCGATAATGTCGCCTGCCTCGGCGCCGGGCTTATACTGCTGAGCATCGGCTACGGTTATGTCGGTATCCTCGTCGTCGATTTCGTCAACCACGTTTTTGCGAACAAATACGTTCATTTCATAATTTTCGGGATCAATCTCGCACGAAACTACGTCCTTGCCGTTATAATCCTTGCGGAGCGCAACGATTATGGCGTTCTGTATCTTCTCATAGAGATACTCGGCAGGAATTCCTTTTTCTTTTTCAAGCATCTGCACAGCTTCAAAAAATTCCTTATTCATTTTAATAACCATTCCTTTCAAGGTAGTGCCGTATTTTTTCGTCACGGCGATTATTGTCTTTTACATATCAAAGTCGTCAAGCTTTACAAACGAAGCTTCCTTCTTTTCAAAGGACATTCCGCCGCCCTCATCGAATTCAACCGTGATAAGACCTGCGTCGTAATCCTTTAATGTGCATTTGTAAACTCTCTTGCCGTTTACGGGGCGTATGAATTTAACTATCACGCGGCTGCCGAGATATCTCGTAAAATGAAAATCCCTTGTAAGCTCGCGCTCAATACCGGGCGAAGAGACCTGAAGAGAATAGCTTCGGTCTATTGGGTCAGCCTCGTCAAGCGGCTCGTCTAAAGCGTGGCTCATATTTACGCAGTCTTCAATTCCTATGCCGCCGTCCTGTTTATCTATGAATATGCGAAGATACCACTCTGCACCCTCTTTTTGGAAGCGAACGTCCCACAAAATGAGCCCGAGTTCCTCGGCGAGCGGCTGTGCGATATTCCAGACCGTTCCGACGGTACCGGTCAATTTTTCTGCCATTCGATATATCCTTTCATAAAAAAGTCTTAACAAAACTAAGAGAGCGGGTCGCCCCACTCTCAATCATACGAATATTCTTACTGTGTTATAATACCATATATATATACGGTTTGCAAGCTTTTTTTCAAAGGTCGTCGGAATCCTGCTCCGGCCTTTTGTCGCTGTCCGCGGGATTTCCCGTATAGCTGCCCAAAACATCGGAGTTTGTGGTATCGTTATAGCCGTTCCAAATCTCCGCCATCTCCGTGCCGAGCTCGCTCAGCTTATTAACAGCTTTTCTTGAAGGCTTCTTTTCGTCTTTGCTTTTTTTGCTCAAATTTATCACCCTTTCTTTATGTGATAACATTATTATGCCGAAAAAAGAACAGGATATTTATGTATCTTTTTTATTATTTTCAGGTTGACTTTTAATTTTTTAGTTGCTATAATACAAGAGTATATAAGGGGGTCATTCCCTAACAAAAAAATGAAAGGGTTTGTTTAAGTTATGAAAAAGACGATTTCTGTTATTGTCGCTATTGCCATGATGCTTATGGTAAGCATCCCCGCATTCGCAGGCAATTTCGATGACAACGCCGATCTCACCGCTCAGCAGAAGGTTTTTGCCGAAGTGATTTTCGACGGTCTCAACGCAGGCAACAACACCGCTGATACTCTTGCAAATTATGTAGGCAGCAATCTTGATTACAAGGCTGACGTTACTTCTCCCGCAACCATCACCGATGATGTCAGCGAGGCATTTGACGCAGCAAACGAAAAGCTCACCGTTCCCTTTACCGATGAAGCTCTTATCAATTCCATGAAGCTGAGAACCTCAGCAACCATTACCGGCCGCTATCAGGCTGCTAACGGCGAAGGTTCATCAAACATCGGCCCTGGCGGCAGCGGCAGCAACGTGCTCGATAAGCTCTTCCCCGATTTCTCAAACGGCGATTTCAGCGACCTCTTCAAGGGCTTCTCTGATTCGTTCTCTCAGATAGGCGGAGCTATTTCGGGTCTTCTCAGCGGCCTCGGCATCGGCGGCGGCTCGGGCAACAACACCGAGACCACCACAAAGAAGGCATCTACCACAAAGTCAAGCTCTTCAAAATCTTCGACCGCTTCTATCCCGAAGACCGGCGACGTTGCGATATATGCAGTTGCAGGTGTTGCGGTAGCAGCAGGTCTCGCACTTGTACTCACCAAAAAGAGCAAGGATTCCGACGAGAAATAAGCCGAAGCTTAAAACGTAACTTTTTAAAACCTCAATCTCTTTTGCGAGATTGAGGTTTTTTGTTGCGCTTTTACATACGTTTGTCGTCAGTAAAAGCTCGATTAGAGAGGACAAAAAAGCGGGACCGCGAATTAACGCGGCCCCGCTCAAAAGCCTTAGGCTAAAAATAAGCTCAATCAACGATAACGCCTGTTGCGTCGCGTCCTGCCATTACGGCATTTGACTCGTCGGTATCAATATGCATTGCAAGTTTGAACTTCGGGCTTACTCTTACAACAACATCACCGAATACAAGCGAGCGCTCGGGTGAATCAATTTTAACCGATACAACCTGCTTATCTTTTACGCCGTAATTCTCAGCGTCCTCGGGAGTCATATGTATGTGTCTCTTGGCCACGATAACGCCCTCTTTAAGCTCAACTTCGCCCTTGGGGCCTACCAATTTGCAAGCACCGCTGCCTGCAATGTCGCCCGATTCACGAACGGGAGCTGCAACGCCTATTGAGCGCGCGTCGCTTGCGGAAAGCTCAACCTGATCGGCAGGTCTTGTGGGACCCAATATTGAAACAGCCGGGAAGCTGTTTTTAGGTCCTATAACCTGGACTCTCTCTTCACAGGCGAACTGACCCGGCTGTGAGAGATCCTTCTTCTTTGTAAGCTGATAGCCCTTACCGAAGAGTATTTCAAGCGTTTCTTCTGTAACGTGAACGTGTCTTGCGGAGGTTTCCACCATTACGGTTTTTTCCATTTTAATTTACCCCTTTATTTAAGATTTAATTATTTGCTCATTTCGGCTCTTGCAACCTTGATGTTTGCAACAAATTTCTTACCGGTTTCGGTTATCTGTTTATAGTCGCCTGTCTTGGCTCCTGCTGTGAGCGATGAACCTGCACCTACTGCCACTGCGCCCGCTTTTATCCATTCGCCTACATTGTCGGCGTTAACACCGCCCGTGGGCATCATTTTGGCATAGGGAATAGGTCCGCGAATGTCCTTTATGATTTTCGGTCCGAAAAGGTCGGCAGGAAATACCTTTAGTATATCCGCTCCGTTTTCCATGGCAAGCAAGCCCTCGCGTACCGACATAATTCCCGGCATCATCGGAACTCTGTAACGGTTGCACAGATGAAGCGTGTCAAGGTCAAGAGCGGGGCTTACTATATACTGAGCACCCGACAGCATTGCTATACGAGCGGTTGTTGCATCGAGTACCGTGCCTGCGCCGAGGATTATCTCGTCCGGTGTGTAGCGCTTTGCAAGTTCCTCTATGACCTCGTCTGCGTGTGGAACGGTAAACGTCAGCTCTATGGCTGCAACCCCGCCCTCGATGCAAGCATCGGTAATACGAATCGCTTTGTCCGTGCTCTCGGCGCGGACTACCGCAACTATACCGCAGTCCTGAATTTTTGTAAGTATTTGTTCTTTATCCATTAGTAACATCTCCGGATATATTTATTTTAAAATTTAGTCTTGTTCCTTACGCATAGCCTTTATTTTCAGATGGAAAGGATTTCGTATATTACGGCTTTTTGATGCCCTGAAGCATATTTTTGATATGCGAGTTCGGTCGCCGAAAAGTCCTGATATGCGTAGGATTATACCACTTGATTTCAGAGGGAAAAGATTTTGTATATTACGGCTTTTTGATGCACCGAAGCATATTTTTGATATGCGAGTTTGGGCACCGAAAAGTCCCGATATGCGTAAGATTTTACCACTTGATTTCAGAGGGAAAAGATTTTGTATATTACGGCTTTTTGATGCCCCGAAGCATATTTTTGATATGCAAGATTGGGCACCGAAAAGTCCCGATATGCGTAGGATTATACCACTTGATTTCAGAGGGAAAAGATTTCGTATATTACGGCTTTTTGATGCCCCGAAGCATATTTTTGATATGCGAGATTGGGCACCGAAAAGTCGTAAGATGCGTAAGATTTTACCTCTGAACGCGTGCACCCGCGCCGGATACGATATTCTCTACTTCCTTGAGCGACGCCATAGATGTGTCACCGGGTGTGGTCATTGCGAGAGCACCGTGGGCTATGCCGTAATTTACGGCTTTGTCCGGGTCGCCGGTGGTCATAAGGCCGTAGATAAGACCGGAGGCAAAGCTGTCTCCGCCGCCGACGCGGTCCATAATTTCAAGCGACGGAAGAGACATTCCCTTATGAACGCTGCCGTCGGCATATAGCATTGCGGACCAGTCGTTTATTGTTGCGGTTTTCACTGTGCGCAAGGTGGTGCCGATAGCCTTGAAATTGGGGTACACCTTAACGACTTCGGAAAGCATTTTGCAGTAGCCGTCGATATTGAGCTTTTTAAGATTTGCGTCATTGCCCTCAACTTCAAAGCCGAGACAAGCGGTGAAATCCTCCTCATTGCCTATCATAACGTCTACATATTTTGCTATTTTCTTATTTACTTCCTGCGCCTTTTCCTTGCCGCCGATGTCTTTCCAGAGGGACGGACGGTAATTGAGGTCATAGGAAACGATTGTTCCGTATTTTTTGGCTGTTTTAACAGCCTCTATAACAACCTCTGCGGTAGTTTCGGAAAGTGCGGCAAAAATTCCGCCGGTGTGGAACCAACGAACGCCGAGCTCACCGAAAATGTGCTCCCAGTCAATATCGCCGGGCTTTAATTTCGAAACAGCGGTATTTCCGCGGTCGGAAACTCCGAGAGCACCTCTTATGCCGAAACCACGCTCGGTAAAGTTAAGACCGTTGCGAACAGTTCTTCCTATACCGTCATACGGGACCCATTTTATAAGTGAAGTGTCAACTCCGCCCTCTAACATAAAGTCCTCTACGAGCCTGCCGACCTCATTGTCGGCAAGAGCCGTAACAGCCGCGGTACGCATACCGAAGCAACGTCTGAGTCCTCTTGCGACATTGTATTCGCCGCCGCCCTCCCATGCTCTGAAAGAACGCGCGGTTTTGATTCTGCCTTCGCCGGGATCAAGTCTCAGCATTATTTCGCCGAGCGAAATCATATCATATTTGCAGGAAGCTGCATCTTTTACATTAAGATTCATAATATTCTCCCATAAACGGAGCTTAAACTCCGGAATAAGCGTTAAATCCACCGTCAACCGGAATTGTAGTACCGGTTATAAAGCCCGAATAATCCTCATCGCAGAGGAACAGAAGCGTGCCGTCAAGCTCGCTCGGCTCGCCGAAGCGCTTCATCGGAGTTGCAGCGAGAATTTTGCCGGTGCGTGCCGTGGGCGTGCCGTCCTCGTTCCAAAGAAGTGCTTTATTTTGATTGGTCGAGAAGAAGCCCGGCGCAATGGCATTAACTCTGATACCTACATCGGCAAAATGAACAGCCATAAACTGCGTGAAGTTTGAAACAGCCGCCTTTGCAGCCGAATATGCCGGTATCTTCGTTAGCGGACGATAGGCATTCATAGAAGAAATCATAACTATGCAGGTGTTTTCTTTCTGAGCCATATCGCGCGCAAATACCTGAGTCGGAATAAGCGTTCCGAGGAAATTGAGGTTAAACACAAACGAAATTCCCTGTGGGTCAAGATCAAAAAATGTCTTGATGTTATCGTCGTGCTGAGTCAAATCTATCTTTTCGAGAGTTTCTTTGGTCGTGGTACCCTTTGGGTTGTTACCGCCCGCTCCGTTGAGGAGAATGTCGCAGGTGCCGAGCTTTTCGTTTACAACCTCGCGCGCCTTCTGCATACTCTCGGGGTCAAGTACGTTGCAGCCTACGGCAATTGCCGTTCCGCCGTCTGCGGTTATCTCATCTACAACCTTTTGAGCCGCCGCTTCGTTTAAATCAAGCACGGCTACCTTTACGCCCTGCTTTGCGAGCACCTTTGAAAAGTCTCCGCAGAGAACTCCGCCGCCGCCCGTGACTACCGCAACTCTGCCATTTAAATTTTCGTGTTTCATAAAGTCCAGTCCTTTCGGTTCGTACCTTTAATTACTTTTTTGATTTCTCTACGGCTTCCCATAATCCGTTAAGGTATGCGGCGCCGAGTGCTCTGTCGTAAAGACCGTAGCCGGGCCTTGCGACTTCGCCCCAAATCATTCTGCCGTGGTCGGGACGCACATATCCGTCAAATCCGACATCCTGAAGAGCCTTTACAATCTCGTACATATCAAGTGAGCCCTCACTCGACTTATGAGCCGTCTCGTTGAAATGTCTGTCCGAAACCTTGATGTTGCGAAGGTGAGCAAAATAAATCCTGTCGCCGAATTCGCGTATCATAGCAGGCAAATCATTGTCTTTGTTTGCACCGAGAGAACCCGTACAGAAGGTGATTCCGTTATATTTTGACGGAACAATATCAAAAAGTCTGCGATATGACTCACGCCCGGTTATAATACGCGGCAGGCCGAATATTCCCCATGGCGGATCGTCCGGATGTATAGCCATTTTGACGTCGCACTCTTCGCACACGGGCATAAGTCTGTTAAGAAAATATTCAAGGTTGTTCCAAAGGTCCTCGGAAGTCACATTTTTATATTTTTCAAACAGTTCCTTTATTTCACCCATACGTTCCGTTTCCCAGCCGGGCATCGCATAGCCGTTTGAATTATTATCTATCTCGCGGAACATATCCTCGGGGGATTTGCCCTCTATCTGTGCGCCGTCATAAGAAAGGCACGTGGCGCCGTCGCCCATATCCATGGCAAGGTCGGTTCTTGTCCAGTCGAAAACAGGCATAAAGTTATAGCAAATAACCTTAACTCCGACCTTTGCGAGATTTCGTATGCTCTCAATATAATTATCTATATATTTATCTCTTGACGGAAGACCTATCTTTATATCCTCGTGAACATTTACGCTCTCTATACATTCCATGGTAAAGCCTGCGGCAGCTATTTCGTCACGCATTGCGGTAACGTCCTCAAGGGGCCACACTTCTCCTGCCGGCAGATAGTGAAGAGCCGGTACTATACCTGTTACACCGGGAATTTGTTTTATCTGCTCAAGGGTTACGGTATCCTTATCCTTACCGAACCATCGAAAGGTCATCTGCATAAATATGCCTCCTTTTTGCTTTTTTATATTTTATCACTATCACATCGATATATCAATGAATTTAAGCGAAAACAAGACGTCGAAAAGAAAAAAATATCGCTCAAAAACATAAAGAGCCGCAAGAATAAAGCTCTTGCAGCTCTTGTGTTAAAGCGAATCAGTTCTCAATAAAATATTTTTCGTACCAGAGAATGAACGAATAAACAGACCAGATCTTTTTCATATTGTGCGCCGTGCCTGCCTTGTGTTCATCCAAAAGCTTCATTATATAGTCGCGGTTAAAGAATTTTGCCGCAACCTCGCCCTCGAATTTTTCCTTGACCATATTGTAATACTCGTCACGACGAAGCCAATCGTTGAGAGGCGTTAAAAATCCGGTTTTTCTCATAGCGGCAGTCTGCGGAGGAAGCTCCTTTGCGGCTGCGCCTCTGAGAGCTAACTTTGTTGTCTCTTTATTGACGCGGTATTTTGACGGTATTTGAAGTGCTATTTTAAGCATTTCCCTGTCAAGGAACGGAACACGAAGCTCAAGCGAATTTGCCATACTCATTCTGTCGGCTTTTACGAGTATATCCTGAACAAGCCATGTGCGAATATCGGCATACTGCATTTTTGTAACGTCGTCCTCGTTTTTGACCTCGTCGAAGAACGGCTTTGTGTAAACGGCGGGATCCTTTGACGGAATGTGCTTTGCGAGCACCTTATCGACATCCTCGTGGTTGTACACGTAGTTGTTGCGGATATAACGTTCCTCAATCGGGTATCTGCCGCGGGTCAAAAACCTCTTGCCGTGGAACGAGGGCATTTTTTCGGCGATACCGCCGAGCATATTGCGAAGGCCCTGCGGCAAGCGCATATATTTTGCGAAATCAAGCGGCTCTCGGTAATAATGATAGCCGCCGAAAAGCTCATCGGCACCCTCGCCCGACAAAACGACCTTTACCTGCTGCGAAGCGAGATTTGCAAGGAAATACAGTGCTATCGCAGAGGGGTTCGGGAGCGGTTCGTCCATATAATACTGAACCATGGGAGTAATGTTAAAATACTCCTCGGCGGTTATTTTTTTGGAAAAATTCTTGACGTTTTCGTGCTTTGCAAATTCCTGTGCATGGGATAGCTCCGAATATTTTTCCTCAGCGTAGCCTACGGAAAAGGTTTTAACGTCGTTGCGCTTTGCCATTTCATGAACGACATAGCTTGAATCCACGCCGCTTGAAAGGAAGCAGCCTACTTCAACGTCTGAAATACCGTGTGCCACAGTCGAGCCCTTGAATGTCTCGTCAATAAGGTCTTCCCAATATTCAATGGACTTTGTATCGTCAATCGAATATTCGGGAGTGAAATATCTTTTGGTTTCAAATTTGCCGTCCGAGAAAGTGAAATAACTGCCGGGCTCCATCTTGTATACGTTTTTGAACATAGTCTCGGTAGTCGGGATATATTCAAAGCAGAGGTAATCAGGAAGTCTCTCCTCGTTGAGCTCTTTCTCAAACAGCGGATTTGACAAAAACGACTTTATCTCGGAACCGAAAAGGAAGTTCCCGTTTTTGAGATAATAGAAAAACGGCTTTATGCCGAATATGTCACGCGCGCCGAAGAGCTTTTTCTCGGTGCTGTCCCAAATTACAAAGGCAAACATTCCGCGCAGCTTGTTTAAAAGCTCACAGCCGTATTCCTCATAGCCGTGAAGCAAAACCTCGGAATCGGTCTTTGTGCGAAAAACGTGACCTTTTTTTATAAGCTCTTCTCTTATGGGCTGATAATTGTAAATCTCGCCATTGAATACGAGAACCTTTGTGCCGTCCTCGTTAAGTATCGGCTGGCTGCCGCCGTCAAGGTCTATTATGCTCAGGCGACGGAATCCGAGCGAAACGGACGAATCCACATAGTAATCGTCCTGATCGGGACCGCGATGACGTATGCGATCTGCCATATCCTTTATAATTTTTTCGTTTACAGACTTATCCGGTGTGTCGTTGACATACCCTACAAAACCACACATATATTGTTCCTTCCGTTATTCCTTGATTTTCTTACCGCAAAGTTCTATGCTTCTGCGCGCAAGAACCTCCATGGAGTCTATAATTTTGCTGTCTTTTTTTGAAAGATTGAAGTCCTTGTCAATTATCGAAAGCTCGGTGCAGCCGAGTATAACGGCGTCGCACCCCTTCTTTTTCATATCGCCGATAATTCTCATAAACTCAAATATATCGACCTTTTCGCCCGCCTTGACCTCACCGTAAATGATGTTCATAAGCGACCTTTTGTCCTCTTCGTCGGGGAATTTACAATCAATCGAATACCTGTCGGCAACACGCTCGTAAGATCCCGACTTGATGGTTCCCTCGGTTGCCAAAACTCCGAGCGTTTTAAGCCCGGGGACTGTCTTAATTGCGTATTTTACAGTCTCCTCTATAATGTTGATTATCGGAATATCTACGTTTTTCTGTATCTCGTCATAAAAATAATGCGCCGTGTTACAAGGGATGACTATATAATCGCACCCTGCAGCCTGAAGCTTTTTTGCGTCGGTAATCATAACGGGAAGCGGATTCGGCTTTGAGTGGTCGAGTATATAGTCCGTTCTGTCAGGTATTGCTCCGTGGTTTAAAATAACCATGGATATATGCTCCTGATCGGTCTTGGCGTCAGTCATTTTAACGACAAGGTCCGCAAAATATATGGTAGCGAGCGGCCCTACACCGCCCAGAACACCGAGAGTTTTTTCTTCCATTTTTTGAGGTGTCCTTTCTTTTTACTCTGTTTGTGAGCTTAGTTGTTTTTCTGCTAAATGCAAATTACCGCAATTTTCGCTGTCGCCGAGAACACATTTTACAATGGTACTCGAGAGAACGATAAAAGCGTGCGGGGGTGCGTATTATCTTTAGAAACCTTTGCTTAAATATTTCCGAGAATACGTGAACCGTGCGTTTTTGACGCCCCGAAGTGTACGAAGGTACTCGAGATGGCAGCAAAAAAGTGCGGGGTGCGCGTTATCAGAAATATTTACGGAATTTACGGAACTGATTGATATAAGCCGCTCTCGCGTAAAAATTATGCTTGAGGTTGTGATCGGCGGAGTAGAACAGAGGCTCGGAAACCTTGCCCTCGGACCAGAGCTTTAAAGCGAGAGATTTGAAATCGCTGTCGGGAACGTATTTTTTAATTACGCCTTTCGGGACAACCGTATAGAGATTTATATTGTCGGCTACGGTGTAATCGTCAAGCTTGTTATAAATATAGTCGTCAACAATCCATTTGACGGTATTAAAACCGCTGCCCGTAACATAGAAATTGCTTCTGCCGAGACGGACGTTTATTTCAAAGAATTTAAACTTACCGTCACGCTCATCGTATTTTATATCGAAGTTTGCAAAGCCCGTGTAGCCGATATGCTCAAGGAACTTTGTTGCGGCGGCCACTATTTCGGGATTCACCTCGTTGACTATGGCAACGGGGTTGCCTATCGCCGTGGGCGTGTGATCCTCAAGCAGAGTTCTGCCGAGAGATGCAAAACGAACCTTGTGGTTTTGGTCACAATAGCAGGTTAAAACGCGCATATAGGTATCGTCGCCGGGTATGCAATCCTGTATGAGAAATTTATAGTTATAGCTTGATTTTTCAAGCTTTGCGAGCATATCGCGAAGCTCCTCTTCATTGTTGAAGCGGAACACCTTTTTCTTACCGTCGAATTTGGCATAATGATACATAGCCGAGTTTGCGGGCTTTGCTATAACGGGATAATCAAAGTCAAACTTCAGGTCGTTTTCCTTGCCGCACTCATATACATATGTCTTGGGATAATTAAGGCCGAGCTCTTCAAAAATCTCATAGAATTTGTCTTTGAGAACTATTTTATTTAAGAGGTCAACGTCTATATACGGGATGATATAGTACGGAGACAGCTCTTTTTTGCTCTCTATGAGTGCTCTGACGTACCAGTCTCCGCAGCCTAATACAATAAGCTTCTTTTTGCCCTCAAATTCCTTGCCGACTTCGATAAGATGCTTAACCAACACATCCTTGTTTTCAAGACCGGGGAATATTCTGTTTTCTATAATATCGGAATTAGCTATGTAACCGCCCTCCGACATACTTAACACGAGTGATTTGATGCCGTATTCCTCGTGGAAGCTCCTCGCGAGGGAATAAGCGGTTATATCGGCTCCGAGTATTACCGGTAAAAATTCCTTTTCCTGGAACTGCATAGAAAAACCTTCTTTTCCATAATATATACTCTGTTATTATAAGATATAACCAAATCTATGTCAACAAAAAAGGACGTTTAAAAAGACCTAATCGCCGATTACGCGGACGTTTCGGAGCAAGCGAAATTTTCAACGTTTTCAGCCGAAATCGAGCGAGGCGTAAAACTGCCCGATTTTTTACGCCCCACCCGATATTACAATTAACCGAGGTACTGTTTCATTTTTTGTATGCTGTTTTCCTCAAGCTTAATCAAATTCTCACCGAGTTTTCGGCAATCCTCAGGGGTATCGCCGTATTCCTTTAGGGTTCGCGACATATCTATAACGCCCATCATACTGCCCTGCATCATCATTTCGGCGATTTTATCGGGGCTTTTGTCAAATGCCGTATTCATCTGTATACCCGACCAAACTCCGAACTGCGCCAGCGGTCCCTTTTCCTTAGGCAATTTGTTTTCCTTTGCGAGCAGATTTACAGCCTCGCCCGACAAATCGGTATAATCCCTGTGCTCGCTCTGAAGCTCCGCCAAAAGGCTCGGGTCCTCAACCTTTTCGGTTATCATTGAAATGGATTCGCAGCACATCTCGGCATTTTCGTATACCTTATTTAAAAATTCTTCGGTTCTGCTTTTTTCCTTCAAGTGTATCTTCCTTCCTTTTTTGCCGAAAAAACGGATTTTTTTATTATTATCCCAAAGCAACAGGGCTTTATACTGTTTACATTTTAAGGTTTTTAAACTATAATATGTATTAAACAGCAGTAAGAAAGGTTAAGGTGATTTTCATGGGCAAGCTTAACAAATTCACAGCGTTTATGGGAAATAAATTCCAGCCGGTATTCGGCAAGATAGTATATAGAAATATGCGGAGGAAACCGATAGTTCCGAAAGAGCTTAAAAGGCTCTCGGACTTAGCACCGCTCGATAAGGACAAGGTTCAGCTCGTAGCGCACCGCGGACTTTCGGGAGCATATCCCGAAAACACCGCTCCGTCGTTTGAGGCGGCAGGCAAGCATGGCGGATATTTCGGCCTTGAATGCGACACGCACATGACAAGAGACGGCGTTTGGGTAATTATGCATGACCCGGATGTTTCGACCATATACAGCGGCACGGGCGACGTTAAAGAGCTTTCATTTGACGAAATTGAAAGAATGCACGTCGCAAGAGGCTCCAATGCCGATAAATTCCCCGGGCTCAAAGCTTGCACGCTTCAGGAATACATCGACATCTGCAAAAAGTATAATTGCCACCCGATAATCGAAATCAAGGATCCGCGCAAGGACAAAATGCAGGATTTCTACAATGTGCTTCTAAAAAACGATCTGCTTAAGGACGCCGTTATAATTTCGTTTATACTCGACGACCTTAAAGAGCTGCACGATATAGACCCGACGCTTAATATGTGGTATCTCGTAAACTATCTCGACAGCAAAAACATTAAAGATGCGAGAGACGCAGGCTGCAGCGGTATGGACTTCTCGGCGGAATTTAACGCCTGCCGTCCGGAGTGGATACGCAAGGTTCATGACAACGGTCTTAAAACCGCCTGCTGGACGGTTGACAACCGAGAAATGCTCGCCTCAATGATAGACGCCGGCGTAGAGTACATCACGACAAATTCCATTCTTCCGGAATAACAGACACAAAAGCAAGGAGACTTTATGGCAAGATTTTGTCCGCTTTTTTCCGGAAGCTCCGGCAACTCAATATACATAGGCAATAACGACGGCGGAATACTCGTAGACACGGGAATGAGTGCAAAAAAAATCGGCGAAGCACTCTTTAACATAGGCGTCGCCCCGGAGAGTTTAAACGCCGTTTTTGTCACACACGAACACTCCGACCATATAAAGGGCTTGCGCGTATTCGCTTCAAAATATCACATAAAGGTATACGGAACAAAGGGTACGCTCTCGGCACTTGACGATATGGGCATATTAAACGGCAAATTTGAGACTGAGGAGGTCTCGTTTTCCGGTAACGAAGCAGGTCCTCTTTTTGTGACCCCGTTTCACACCTCGCATGACGCAAGAGAAAGCTGCGGCTACAAAATAGACTGCAGCGACGGCAGAAAAATCTCCATAGCCACCGACCTCGGTGAAATGACCGAAGAGGTTTTTTCAGCAGTAAGCGGCTCAGACCTTGTTATGCTTGAGTCAAACCACGACGTTATGATGCTCGAAAACGGCCCTTACCCGTATTCTCTGAAAAAGAGAATTCTCGGCAAAAAAGGGCACCTTTCCAACGACGCGTGTGCAAGCACCGCCGAAAGGCTCGTAAGCGGCGGCACCACGAGAATTTATCTCGGCCACTTAAGCCGTGAGAACAATATGCCGGCTCTCGCATATCAAACCACGTGCTCGGCACTTACCATGGCGGGAGCAAAAGAGAACAGCGACTATATACTCAAGGTTGCGAAGCCCGTCTGCGACGAGAAAGCGATGATATTATGATAAGCGTTACCGTTATAGCACTCGGCAAGCTCAAGGAAAGCTATATGCGCGATTTTTGCGCAGAGTACGAAAAACGGCTCAAGGCGTTTTGCAAAATAAACATAACCGAGCTAAGTCCCGTACGTCTTTCACAAAATCCGAGCGAGGGTGAAATAAAAAAGGCTCTCGACAGCGAGGCTGCGCTTATAAAATCTAAAATACCGTCCGGTGCTTATGTATTTTCGATGTGCATTGAAGGCAGGCAGATGTCAAGCGTTGACTTTTCCGAAAAAATATCCGCCACTGCGCTGTCCGGCAAAAGCAATATAGCCTTTATTATCGGCAGCTCCTTCGGACTCAGTGACGAAATCAAAAAAATGTCGGATTTTAAATTTTCAATGTCGGAAATGACCTTTCCGCATCAGCTCGCTCGTTGTATGCTCCTTGAGCAGATATACAGAGCATTCGAAATATCTTCCGGCGGAAAATACCACAAATAAAAAATTCAAAAGGATTGGGTGATTATTATGTTTTGTACAAATTGCGGTGCGGCTTTACCGAACGGTGCGGAGATATGCCCGAATTGCAACCGACCCGTCAGCCGGTCAAGCTTCGCACAAGGAGAAGCTCCTGTATCAAATGTGAATTATAACGGGCAAAACGCTCCGTACAGACCGGAGAGCTGTAATCAGAATTACAACAGCCCCTCGGGAAACACAAACGGCTTTTACGGCTCTCAACAAAGCAATCCCGTAAACAGCACATATAATGCTCCGGTAAACGGAGCCGCTTATCAGCAAAACCGACCGGAGCAATACAATCAGTACAGTCAAAACGGCGGAGCCTACAATCCGCAGGCATACCGTAATCCCGGCGAAAAGGCAAACGTGGGGCTGTGCGTTGCCTCGGTGTTTTTTCCGATTGTCGGTCTTATACTTTTTTTGGTGCAGAAAAACGATACTCCGCGCGCCGCAAAATCATATCTTCTTTGTGCCGCAATAAGCTTCGGCGTACAGGTGCTTTTAAGTATAATTGTTATGGTGATTATGTGGACAGCGGTATGGGCGGCTGTGCCGTACATCGACGACAGCTTTTCTTATGACTACGACTATGACTATGATACTGCAACAAATCTGTTTACGGCATTGATTTCGCCCGTAAGACTCTTCTTTATGAAATGATATAATTTATACGAATTACAAAGCACCGCCCGGCCAAAGACCGAGCGGTGCTGTTTATTTTATTATATTATGCCGCCGAGCTTATCAGCCCTCGGTCGGCTCAAGTATACCGTAGCCGCCGTCAGCACGCTTATAGACCACATTTACGTCGTCCGTGTCGGCATTGCGGAACATATAAAACTCGTGTCCGAGCATATTCATCTGGAGTATGGCCTCCTCGGAAGATTGTGGTTTTAAAATCACAGCCTTCGTTCTGACTATGTCATACTCCTCCTCAGCGGAGTCATCAGCCGAATTAAACGCCTCGTCAAAGGAGACATCGCGTATGCGCTTTGCAAGTCTCGTCTTGTTTTTTCTTATCTGACGAATGAGTGAATCAACACATTTATCAAGCGCGTCCTCAAGGTCCTGTGAGCGCTCCTGACTTCTGAATATAAAACCGCCCTTTGAGAGCGTTATCTCAACAATTTTAATGTTTTTTTCCACCGTAGCGGTAACCTTGGCATCAGCTTCGGGTCCGAAAAACTTTTCGACCTTTTTGAGCTTTAATTCCGCCCTTTCTTTGAAGGATTCTCTCGGTGTGCATTTTCTGCCGATAATGGTAATGTTCATTAAGACATCCCCTTATTTATATATTCAAAGGCCGAGGCCCTTGTTGCGACAATACGCTGAATTTCTTTAGCTTGATTTGATTATAGCATATATTTACAGTAAAATAAAGACATTTTTTAAATTTTTTGTTAATTTTAAATAAGCATTGATTGTAAAAAAGCGGTGCCCACTTTAGGGCACCGCTCATATCTTTAATCAAATTGTCTTTTCGGCGTGTCGCGTTACGTGGCAGCCTATATTCACGGCTGCGGGAAGCCCGGCTATGTGCGTCGGTGCCGCCTCAATGTTTACGGCAAGAGCCGTGGTTTTGCCGCCGAAGCCCTGAGGGCCTATATTCGTCGCGTTTATGCGGCGCAAAAGCTCCTGCTCCATCTCGCGGTAAACAGGAATTTTGTTTCTCTCGCTTACGGGGCGGCAAAGTGCTTTTTTTGCGAGATATGCGCAGTATTCAAAATCTCCGCCGAAGCCTACGCCTATCACCATAGGAGGGCAAGGATTCCCCCCGGCAAGCTTCACCGTTTCAAGCACAAAGTCCATAAGGTCGTCCTTTGAGGCGGAGGGCGTAAACATTTTAAGCCTGCTCATATTTTCGCTGCCGAAGCCCTTCGGAGCGACGGTAAGCTTTATTTTGTCACCCGGGACTATTCTTGTGTGAATTACGGCAGGCGTATTGTCGTTTGTATTAACTCTGTCGAGCGGATCGCGCACTATTGACTTGCGCAAGAGCCCGTTTGTGTAGCCTCTTGAAACACCCTCGTTTACGGCATTTTCAAAATCGCCGCCGACAATATGCACGTCCTGACCCACATCGCAAAAAATTACCGCCATACCGGTATCCTGACAAATAGGCAAATTAAGCTCCTTTGCCGCGTCGAGGTTTTCAAGCAAAGTGCCCATTATCTTTTTGGGCAGCTCATCGGTCTCGGATTTTTCGGCACAGGATATGCAGCCGCACAAATCGTCCGGTAAAATTTTATTGGCTTTTATGCAAAGCTCCTCTACGACTTTGATTATTTCGCCGACATCTATTTCTCTCATATTTAGCTCCATAAAAACAGGCAGACAAATACTTGCCTGCCGTACATTTTATTTTCTTCTTGAATACGAGCCGCGTTTTCCGTCCGTGGCACGCTTAAGGTCTGTCATTTTTTCGTCGCTGACCTTTTTGAATCTGTCCATCATATCTTCAAAAGACATAGGACCGTCCTTCTTTTCGGACGGCTGACCCTTCCAAACGTTGGGAGCGCTGTTTCTGTGCCCCTTATTTTGGCGGAAAGAACGTTCACCCTGCGGCTGCTGCTGCGCCGGCAATGCTTTTTTGATGGAAAGGCTTATTTTGCCCTCCGGCGTAATGTCAATTACCTTTACCTTGACCGTTTGATTTTCTTTCAGATGCTCGTGAATATCACTTACATAAGACTGCGAAACCTCCGAGATGTGAACCATACCCGTAAGATTGCCCGGCAGGCTTATAAAAGCTCCGAAATTTGTGAGTCCGGTAACCTTGCCTTCAAGTATTTCCCCTACTTCGACCATAAAAGAATTTTATCCTCCCCGTGAGTCAACCTCTCAGTTGCCCGGTGTAATATCATAGTATACCTTTTCATCAGGCATAACGTATCCGAGTTTTTCGCGTGCAACACGTTCGATATAATCTTCCTGACTGCCGCCGTCAGCTACCTTTTGCAAGCGTTCGTTTTCGGCGAGCTGCTGCTCATACTGGGCAGAAACCTGCTCCGCCGTTTTTTCCCTCTCCTTAATTTTGAGCTGCGTATCGATAAGACTTATTGTAAAATACCCGACCGCAAGCACCAAAAGCAAGGTAAGTATGAAGCTGTGCTTGGCTTTACCTTTTTTCTTCTTTGCTTTTACCGCTCTTTTTTCGGCAGCCATTTTGCTTCACTTCCTTCCGCATTTTCGGATAATTGCGCTTATTATTTAATTGATTATACAACAAAGAGCCGCATAGTTTCAAGTGGATTTTTGATTTTTTTGCCGCTTTTACTGCTTTTTTTCGACTTTTTTGTGATATTTTTCCAAAAACTCGCTTAAAAAACCCAAATAGCTTTAAAAACGGAGCTGCAAGGGTCTTAAAAATTTTAATAAAAAAGCCTTTAACGGCTTTTGTAACGCGCTCGGAAAATCGCACCGCAAACACGCCGAACGTAATGTAATATATAAAAAAACCGAGCATCTCTCCGAAAACCACATACGCCATAACCATACCGTTTGTTATAACGAGCGAAAATATAAATGTCACAAGGCCGGCAAAGGCCGAATACAATATGTCAAATATCAGCACCGTGCGTTTTCCGCCGCCGAAAATAAGGCGTATCGTTCTGACAACGTCATACAATACGCCTATACAAAATCCAAAGCCGAGCGACAGCAAAAAATTTGTCGTCTGCCGCGGCATACCGACTATGTAATCCATCAGCGGAACACCCTGCTCCAAAATCCGCCCTCCTGCGTCGGCTTGCTGTCGGAATATGAGAGAGAGCTGATGTTTCCCTCTATCATAATTTCCCCGACCTCAAGGCTCAGGCGGTTTATATGAAGGCCCTCGCCCTTCACCGTAAGCTCGCCCATATCGGTAAAGACTATTACGGTCTGTTCGTCAAAGCTGTCCACATCGGAAATTCCCGAAACCGTAAGTGTGTGTCTGTCCTCCATAATGACATTATGCGGAGCTTTTATGCCCTCGGCGGCACCTACCGCAGCTTTACTGCCGTTCATAACACAACCTCCTTTACTTTGTACAAGTATATGCCGCAGGTTGTGTTTTTATGTGCGTTACGGTACAGCGGACAAGAAACGCAGCGGCTTATATAAGCCGCGCAAAAAAACATCGCCCCGAAAAACGGAGCGATGAAAAAATCACTTAATAAGCGACATTAAAAGCCGCGGATTTCGCGTAGTGATGTTATCGGGAGCAAGGCTCAAAACATACAGCATAAGCGGTTTTTTATCCACAGTCCAAACCGATACCGAAAGCCCACGCTCGTGCATAACCTCAACCAAGGCCTTTGACAAATATGTGTATTTGCAGTTTATACCCACGGCTCCGGCGCGCTTTATTTCATCTGCCGTCCGACGTAAATACTCCTTATCGCGAAGCCTCAGTACATTTAGTTTCATATTGAGATAATACGGTATTTCCGGCGCGTATTTTTTGACCTTTGCCGCGTTATCTTTCTCAACTCCCGTAAAGAAGCATCTGCCTATAAGCCCTGCTTTTTTTACGATGCTTTGTATTCCGTCAAGATTTTCAAATACCTTTAAATCAAGATTTTGCAAAACCGTGCTCGAATTTGACGCTATGTAATACTGCGCCTCGGTAAAGAGCAAGCCGCCGTCTCCTGCCGATTCGGCGTGCATAAAGGCCGGCGTTCCGTCAGTCCTGAGCGTTAAGTCATTCTCTATTACGGGGACGTCCGAAAAAATCGCCCTTTGTATAGACTCTATGGAATTGTCGGGGCTACCGTCGCAGCCGGTGTGAGCGGTGACTGTAAAGCCATGCGGCAAGGAGAGCTTTTGTTCTTTAAGCTTTTGATATTTTGCTCCCAAGGCAGCCGCTCCGAAAGCGGAGAACACGGCGGCAAATCTAAGAAAAAACCTGAATTTCATTTAATCACCTTATTTTTGCGGAAGCACCGCATTCCAATCCTCGGGTGGCGCGTCATACATTGAGGACAAAACCGCGTCAAGTATTCCTTTTATTTTACCGTCCTTGTCAAACGGCCTTACAAGCTTTTTTATTCTGCCCATAAAGGCATCCATTGCTCCGTACTCGGGTGTCCCCGGATAAAACGGCTCGTCACCGTGATAAAGATTTATCATTATCTGCAAAACAAGGTCCTTCAGGACTATTCCGCGCGCTCTGTCGTCTATTTTGCCGGATACTCCGAGATATTTAGCCGCCGCTCCGACGGTACGATTGTTCAAAAGCGTACCGATTATCTTCAGCGGCACCTTTAATTTGTAAACCGTCTCTGCCGTCATACTGAAGCTCGGTGCCAAGTCCGCCAGATGGTCTATATCATAAGCCGTTGATGATATTATATCATTCAGGAAAAACGTAAAGTGATTTTTAAGATAATCATTGACCGAAAGACCGTTGCGGTCAAAATCAAAATCATCTATCTGCTCTGTCACCACATCAATCTTTTCGTCGTCTATTGTAACCTTTCTTATCGCCGTGGGATAACCTACAAGCGACGAGGTGTTTACGTCATAGAAAACGTTGCCCTTTTCGGTACGCTTTACGGCGATATTCTGCATATGAGTGTGCCCCGTGAACACGAGATTCACTCCCGAATCGGCAAGCCGCGTAGTAATTTCGTCATAGTCTGCAAGCATATCCTTTTTTGAGAATAAAGGATAAATCGGATTCGGCGGCAGGCACGGATGGTGATTCATAACAAAAATATAGTCGCCGTTCTTCTTCGCCTCTTCTATCTGCGAGAACATCCACTCGATTTGACTCTCGGTATAGCCGTGACGTTCGGGTGTCCCGTCGTCATTCATACAGAGAAGCCTAAATCCTTTTTTGAGCTTTACGCAGTAGGAAAACGACTCCTTGTGCTCGGAAACGGCCCTGTCCCAGCCGAAATCCGCATACAGCTCGCGAAGCTTCGGACGCGGCGTAGGCGTTGCGGGTAAAAGCTCGTCACCCTCACACCGCAGGGGTTCCATTTCCGAGCTTATAAAGTCATGTGTAGCCGTTATAAGATACACCTGTTTCCCGGCGTCACGGAGCCTTTGCAGCTTGGGCAGCAAATCGAGATGACTTTCCATAGCACCCGTGCTTGTAAGATCACCGGCTATCAAAACTATGTTAATGTCCTTGTCTGCAATGAGCTTTGAAAATGCGGCATCAATAATCGCCCCTGTCTCGGCAAGGCATTTCTGTTCCTTGTTGTTCCACTTTTCATATGCCTTGCCGCTTGTTCCGAGCGACGGAGCATAGTGATGAAGGTCGGTAATAAGGTAAAACTTCAATGAATCAGCCATAAATATCATCTCCGTTCAAAAATAATACCCCCCGAGAGAAGCACGGAGGGCATATAAAATCTTTTTTTATTTTGCGAGAGCAGCAACCTCAAGCATATATGTACCTATCTGGCCGCCGAATTCGGGAGCACCGTCCATGATAAGATGACCCGTCTTTACCGCCTCAAGCATATCATCTGTGCCGAGGAGTATTCCGAGCGCACTGTCAAGGTTGTCAAAGCGCAAGGTGAAGAACGGCATAGCACGCTTATAATCGCCTCTGCCTGCTCTTGACTTGCCGGCTTTAATGCGTAGATACGCGGAAACCGACGGATAACCGTCAACCGCCCATGCATAAACACGGTCGGGGCTCTTGCTGGTCCAGTCGTGAATATCCTCGTGACCCATCTTGTTGAGCTGGCTTATACCGCTTGACAAAAGATAGAAGAAGCACTTAACCATAAGCTCTTTTGTTGCCTCGTCCTTCGGAGCCTCGGTTGCGCCGAGAAGCGACGACATTTTAAGTAGCGTCATTAAGAATGCCTTGAACGCACCAAAGTGTGTTACGACACCTTTCATCTTAGGCAGAGTCGCAGGTGACATCTTACCCTTAAAGAATGCGTTCATAGCCTCAACGCTCTTAAATTCAAGCTCAACGTGAGGATTGGGGTCTACCTTGTTTAAATGAACAAGCCACTCATCACTGTTTACGACAAAGTGCATGCCGACCTTGCCGCCCGGAGCATCCGGGTCCTTAGCGCTTACCTGAATAATCGCATGAACGTGCGCAAACTGCTTTTTAAGCGAGGGTACATCGTTCGCAATTACCTTAACAAGCGGTAAGGCTGCATTAAAGAATATTTTATTTGAATATAATTCTTCTTTTGTATGCAAATTTTTCACTCTCCTTTTTTGAGGATTTTATTTGCTCGAAAGCGCGAAAAATCACAACGAATTTTCCGCCGAAGCGGTACGCCGAAACCGAAAAAGCACCGGCATACCGTTAATAATTTAAGCGATGTATTAAACAATCTCCGATCGTTTAACAGACTTTAGAGAAAACGGATTAAAGTTCCGCTGCCACGTACTGTGGTACGACAGAAATCGGTTAATTCGTTTTATCAAAGAATACCTTGCAAAATTTATTTTGTTTGATAGGCTTTAGAGAAAACGGATTAAAGTTTGACCGCCGCGTACTACGGTACGCAAGGGAAAAATTAATTCGTTTTATCAAAGAATATCAGACAAAATCAGACCTCATCGTCCCAGTTGTCGTCCAACTCAAAGTCCTTATGCATAAGCTCACGAACCGCCTCGATTATGCCGTTGGCGTCGATGCCGACCATGGACATAATGTCCTCGTGGAGACCGATGGGAGCGAACTTGTCGGGGTGACCGAGCTTCTTGAAGGCGCAGCCCTTACCGGATTCAACAACAACCTCGGCAACGGCAGAGCCGAGACCGCCGATTATGTTGTGGTCCTCAACCGTGATTATACGGCGAGTATCCTGAACAGCCTTTAAGATAGCCTCTTTATCGATGGGCTTAATGGTGTGCATATTGAGCACACGAACCTTAAGTCCGTCTGCACTCTCAAGGAATTTGGCAGCCTCACGAGCCTGGAATACACAGGAGCCGCAGGCTATTACGGTAATGTCGGTGCCGGGATGAACCTCAACAGCCTTACCTACTTCAAAGCCGTAATCCTCATTATCATAAAGAACACGGTCAAAACCGCGGTTAATTCTGATGTAATACGGGCCGAAGTTTTCATAAGCGGCGCGAACCGCATTTGCCGTCTCATAACCGTCTGCCGGGCAGATAACGGTGAGATTGGGCATAGCTCTTGTAACCGCAAGGTCAACAATAGCGTGGTGAGTAGAACCCGCCTGACCGAAAGAGGTGCCGGAATGCGTAGCTATAATTTTAGCGTTGACATTCTGATAGCAGATATCGGTGTGCAGCTGATCTGCCGCACGAAGTGATGCAAATACCGAGAAGGTTGAAGCAAAGGGAACGAGCCCCGCTCTTGCCATACCTGCCGCTACGCCGATCATATTCTGCTCTGCGATACCGACATTGAAAACTCTGTCGGGGCACGCATTTGTGAAGTCCTGAAGCTTTGTGGAGGTTGCAAGGTCAGCTGTGACCGCAACTATTTCTTTATGCTCCTTGGCAAGGTCCGCCAAGGTTTTTCCGTAAATCTCCGAGGTGGAAAGCTCGGGAGTCTCAATTACGTTATATACAAATCCGCCTGCCATTATTCAAACTCCTTTCCGCAGCGAGCTATACGCTCAGCACTGTATTCATCAAGGTCTTTTGCGGCAACCTTTGCCATCTCTTCATCAATGGCGCCGTAATGCCACTTGTAGTTACCGCTTGTAAGCTTAATTCCGACGCCCTTAATGGTATCGGCAACTATAACGGTAGGCTTATCCTTGGTCTTGTGTGCCTCATCAATAGCCTTGCAGAGAGAAACGATGTTGTTGCCCTCGCAAACGATTGTATGGAAGCCGAATGCAACGAATTTATCCGCAAGCGGTTCGAGCTTCATAACATCCTCGGTGTTGCCGTCTATCATGCAGTGGTTACGGTCAACAATCGTGATGCAGTTTGTAAGATTGTAATGACGGATGGTCATAAGACCTTCCCAGTTTGAACCCTCGTCAAGCTCACCGTCGCCTGTTACAACGTAGGTGTAGTAGTCCTTGCCGAGAACTCTTGCGGCAATTGCAGTGCCGGCCGCTATCGGAATGCCGTGGCCGAGAGAGCCGGTGGAAGCGTCAACGCCTGCAACCTTATTTGAGTCAAGATGGATACCCATCTTGGAATTTGTAAGGTTAAAGGTCTTGAGCTGTTCGGGATCATTGTAGCCGAAATCGCAAAGCACGGGTGCATAAGCTATGCCGGCGTGACCCTTACTGAGTATGAATCTGTCGCGATCCTCCCACTTCGGATCTTCCTTTTTAATGTTAAGGTATCTGTGATACATAACGGTAAGAATGTCCATAACGCTCATTCCGCCGCCAATATGACCGCTTCCTGCCCAAACCGTGGTCTGAAGACAGAGATGCCTTAAATCATTGGCTTTTTTCTCAAGCGCGAGCCATTCCTCCTTGGTCAAAGGTGCTCTTTCCATAATTTTCCTCCCTGAATGTAAAGTTTTGTATTACGGGCGGCCGCGCTCCACGCACAGCCGCCTTAAATCCGTGTTTGAAATCAGCCCTTGAGCTCGGGGTGATTTTTCTCAACTACCGAGAATGCGTCCTCAGCTATCTCTATGGACTTTTTGATGTCCTCGTCTGTAACGGCGGCATTCATAAAGTGGTTGTGGTGTGACGCGAGGAACAGGCCACGGCTTACGCACTCGGATATCCACTCCTGATGAAGCATAAGGCTGTCATCGTTTGCGATACGAAGATAGAAGAGTGCCGGTTCACCGGTAACCACAAGGTCAAAGCCGTGCTCTTTACCGGCAGCCTTAAAGCCCTCGGTAAGCTTTGTGCCCATTTCGCGGAACATCTTGGGTGTGTTAAGCTTTTTCATCTTGTCAATGCAGGCTATGGAAGCGGCGAAGGGGATTGCGCTCATCCAGTAAGAGCCTGTGTATGTAACGCCCGAAACGGTGGCTTTCATATGCTCGCCGCCGCAGAGAGCAGACATATTGTATCCGTTTGCAAGAGCCTTGCAGAAGCAGATAAGGTCGGCTTTGATTCCGTAATAATGGTCTGAGCCGGCTATATCAAGACGGAAGCCCGTTCTTACGTCGTCAAAGATAAGAACCATACCGTGATCGTCGCAGAACTTACGAACAGCCTGCCAATATTCCTTGGAGGCACAGCGGTTGTCGTAGAAGTTGCCGTGATCGTACGGCTGAGCTATGAGGCCTGCAACGTCGCCGTCGCAAGCGTTGTAAGCGTCCTCAAGAGCCTGAAGATCAAACCACGGAACAACAACGTTGTTTGCAACCTCTTCGGGAAGAATGCCGGGGTAGTCTATCTTCTGACCCCACTGGAAGTCGCCGTGATAATAGCCCTTTAAGAAGAACATCTTTTTCTTGTGGGTGTGTGCACGAGCGGTCATAACCGCAAGCGTTGTAACGTCGGAGCCGTTCTTTGCAAAGAATGCCCAGTCTGCGGAAGCTACGGTATTTACAAGATTTTCGGCACACTCAACCATAACCTTTGACGGAGAGGTTGTGCAGTTGCCGAGCTTCATCTGCTTCATAGCGGCAGCGTCAACATCGGGGTCGTTATAGCCGAGCACATTGGGGCCGTAAGCGCACATATAATCTATGTACTTGTTGCCGTCAACGTCCCAAAAATATGTACCCTTTGCTTTTTCGGAATAGAAAGGCCATTTTGAAACGGGAACCCAAAGACCCTCTGCGGGGCCGAGGTGACCGTAAATACCGGAGGGTATTACCTTAATGGCTCTGTCAAAGTATTCATGGCTCTTAGTGTGTTTGTATTCCGGGAATTTACTCATATTTATCGCCCTCCTTATGCTAAATACAGAGCTACTCTGTCGAGTATTCTGTTCATATTGTCTACCATGGAAAGCATGCCGCGAATCTCAACGGTACCCTTACCTATACATTCAAGAGAATTAACTTTGCCGTTGAAGAGATCGTAAGCAAGGTCAATGGTGTCAAACTGCATAATAGCTCTCGGCTTTTTCGGATATTCCTTGATTGTTACAAGGTGATGATCCTTAACGCGAATTGTTGCGGCAGGGCCGTCTTTAATGCAAAATGCTATATCACCGTCAAGCATATAAGAAGCGCTTGCCTGGCCGATTTTATCCTGATTGCCTATCTGAGACAGCGCAACGGAAATGGTGTAGAATGTAAGCTTAGTCGAAAGCTCAAAAAACGCCCTGTCCTTAAGAGCCTCTTCGCTCGGCTGCATTACTTCGGAAAGTCGGTCGGTAAGGGCCGTAAAGGTCTTGAGAAGGAAACCTATCTTGGTAAGACCCTTAAGCGGTACAGGAGTAACGGTTCCGTCAATTACGCCGTTGAATTTTTCGCAGGAAGAAAGCGGTATGTAAATATCGCAATCTCTCACTCCGTCTTCCATACGGCAGCCGCTCTTTGTAAATTTAATTGTTGCAGACGGTCCGTGCTTAACATCGAAACAAACGGATACCGGCTTTTTAAGTCCGGATAATATCTCCTTGGCCTTGTCATCAAGCTCACAGAGATTTTCGAGAGTTCCGAGGACGGCATACATATTGATGTATGCAAGTGTTTTTGTGTCGGTCAATTTAATTCCTCCTTCGCTTCTTTTAATAAATAAACCGAAATAGCATATAACTATGCATTTAATAATAACAAAATCTTTATCTAAAGTCAACGAAAACCGAACACTTTCCCAATAAATTTTATTTAAAAAGCATTTGCAATTTTATAAAAATTTTTAATGATTTTTTTAAATATGTATGGTATAATGTAACCCGTATACGGCAAACTCCATTCTTTTTACGAAAGGAAACACGATAAATGTCACTGTTAACCAAAATTTTCGGAGATTATTCGTCGAAAGAAGTAAAACGCGTAATGCCCATTCAAAAAAAGGTATTAAGCTATGAGGACGAATATTCTCGCCTTTCCGACGAGGAGCTGAAGGCGAAGACTCCGGAGTTCAAAGAAAGACTTAAAAACGGCGAAACGCTCGACGATATTCTCCCCGAAGCATTTGCGGTATGCCGCGAGGCTTCATCAAGAGTTCTCAATATGAAGCACTTCCCGGTTCAGATAATCGGCGGTATCATACTTCACCAGGGTCGTATTGCCGAGATGAAAACGGGCGAGGGCAAAACCCTCGTCGCAACATTGCCCGCTTACCTCAACGCTCTTTCCGGAAAAGGCGTTCACATAGTAACCGTCAACGATTATCTCGCCCGCCGCGACTCGGAGTGGATGGGCAAGCTCTACCGCTTCCTCGGTCTTTCCGTAGGACTTATAGTCCACGAGCTCAACAACGACGAGAGAAGGGCGGCATACTCCGCCGACATAACCTACGGCACAAACAACGAGATGGGCTTTGACTATCTTCGAGACAATATGATAGCCTATGCGGAGCAGAGAGTTCAGCGCGGTCACTCGTTTGCCATCGTGGACGAGGTTGACTCGATTCTTATCGATGAAGCGAGAACACCCCTTATCATATCAGGCGTCGGCGACAAGTCGACAGACCTTTATAAGATTGCCGACAGCTTTGCAAAAACCCTTAAAAAGGTTACCGTAAAGGAGCTCGACTCAAAGCAGAACGCCGAGGAGGAGCTTTCAGAGGACGGCGACTTCGTAGTTGACGAAAAGGCGAAAACCGCAACGCTCACAAAATCCGGTATTGCAAAGGCAGAGGCATATTTTAACCTCGAAAACCTTATGGACAGCGAGAACATAACCGTTCTCCACCACATAGAGCAGGCAATAAAAGCCATAGGCGTTATGAAACGTGACGTTGACTACGTTGTAAAGGACGGAGAAGTTCTCATAGTTGACGAATTCACCGGACGTATAATGCTCGGCCGTCGTTACAGCGAGGGTCTGCACCAGGCTATCGAGGCAAAAGAGGGCGTTAAGGTAGAGAGAGAGTCTAAGACGCTCGCCACCATCACCTTCCAGAATTACTTCAGACTTTACGACAAGCTTTCGGGTATGACCGGTACCGCCATGACAGAGAGCACCGAGTTCCAGGAGATCTACTCTCTCGATGTCATTTCGATTCCGACTAACAAGCCGATGATAAGAATCGACGACCCGGACGTTCTCTACAAAACGGAACAGGCTAAATTCAATGCGATAATCGACCGCATTATAGAATGTCACGAAAAAGGTCAGCCCGTGCTCGTTGGTACGATAAGCATCGAAAAGAGCGAGGCTTTGTCAAAGGCACTCAAAAAACGCGGTATAAAGCACGAGGTACTCAACGCTAAGTACCACGAAAAAGAAGCCGAAATCATAGCTCAGGCAGGTAAATTCGGAGCCGTGACGATAGCCACCAATATGGCAGGCCGCGGTACCGATATTATTCTCGGAGGAAACCCCGAATACATGGCAAAGGCCGAGATGCGTAAAAAGGGTTATTCGGATGAGCTTATTGCCGAGGCAACAGGTTATGCAGAGACTTCCGACGAAGAGATTCTCGAAGCGAGAAAGACATTCCGTGAGCTTGAAAACAAGCACAAGGAAGAGCTCAAGGACGAAGCCGCAAAGGTTAGAAATGCAGGCGGTCTTTACATCATAGGTACGGAACGCCACGAGTCGAGACGAATCGACAATCAGCTGCGCGGCCGTTCGGGACGTCAGGGTGACCCCGGTCACAGCCAGTTCTTCCTCTCTGCCGAGGACGACCTTTTAAGACTCTTTGCAGGTGACAGATTCTATAACATCCTTAACAACTTCAAGGCAGTCGGCGATATGCCGATAGAGGCCGGCATTCTTTCAAAATCAATTGAGAGTGCTCAGAAAAAGGTAGAGGCCAACAACTTTGCAACGCGCCGCAACGTCCTCGAATTCGACGACGTTATGAACGAGCAGCGTAAAAAGATTTACAGCGAACGCAATCAGGTGCTCGACGGAGCTGATCTTCACGAAACGATTCAAAAGATGATAAACGACTACTTTGACAGTATGGTTCAGTTCTACTGCCCGTCGTCACTTCCCGAAAACGAGTGGAACCTCGCCGGTATGAAGACAAAGCTCGGCTGGATTATAGGTTCCGATTCGCTCGATGAGCTCAAGACCCCCGACGATTATCTTAAATACTTCCTCTCAAAAGCCGAAAAGCTTTACAACGACCGCAAGCAGAAGTACGGAGCGGAGATTATGAGCCTGCTCGAGAGAAAAATACTTCTTCAGAACGTAGACCGCCATTGGATGGATCACCTCGACGCAATGGAGGAATTAAAGCGCGGTATTTACCTTCGTTCCTACGGTCAGCAGAACCCGATAGTAGCATTCCGTATGGAGAGCTACGATATGTTTGAGGAAATGACCGATGCCATTCGCGAGGGTACGGTCACCGGCATTCTTACGGTTGTAATCCGCACCGAAGCGGACACAAAGCGCGAGCAGCAGGGCAAGATTACCTCCACAAGCGGAGCTACCGACGGCAGTGAAAAGAAGCAGCCGGTCAGAAAAGCCAAAAAGCCCGGCAGAAACGACCCGTGCCCATGCGGAAGCGGTAAAAAGTACAAATACTGCTGCGGCAAGGACGACTGATATAACGGTGACTCATAAATAAATTTAAAAGACGGATATAAAGCTTGTGTTTTATGTCCGTCTTTCTTTTCGTCTTTGTTTATTGACTTATTATATAAATCGCCTTATAATACAATATATATTGTTAATTGTGCACATTATATGCGCGGTAAGCGGGAGGGCAAAATGAAAACATTTTTTATGGTGCTGTTTATTACGGCAGCGGTTGTATTTTTAGTATGCATCATATTCAGAGGGGAAACGCCTGACAAGCCCAAGAAGAACATTAAGAGCGACAATCCGGCTATACTGCCATATGGCAAGACGGGAGTTTTGGCTCATCGCTCCGGGGCAGGGCTTGCTCCGGAAAATACTCTGCTCGCCTTTCAGAATATGATCAAGAACAGGGATAAATTCGAACTTGAAGGCTTTGAATTTGACCTGCACCTCACAAAGGACGGCCAAATAATAGTCCTGCATGACGACACGCTTGACCGCACAAGCGATTCGGAGGAATATTTCGGCAAGCCCGGCGTGTTGCCGTGCGACCTGAGCTTTGAGGAGCTGCAAAAGCTTAATATGGGCGAAAAGTTTGTTCTTCCCGACGGTTCTATACCTTACGAGGGTCTGCGAGGCGACAAAATTCCGGACTCACTCCGCATTATAAGGCTCAGCGACGTATTTGATTTTCTTGCTCCGTACGGGGATTACACCTTTACCGTTGATATTAAAAACGACGGTGACATCGGTTACCGCACCGCAGATGAGCTTCACCGCCTTTTGGTAAAGTATAATATGCTCTCACGCACGGCCGTAGCCTCATTTCACAAGAGCAATATTCGGTATCTTGACGAAAAATATCCCGACATAACACGTTCGGCCACAATACATGAGGTTGTCAGATTCTATTTTCAGAGTTTCTTTCACATTCCGTATAAGCAGGGTCATTTCAAGTTTAAATATCTGCACATTCCGTATAAGGATTACTTCTTCAACCTCGGCACTACAAGATTGATAAATTACGCCCACAGCTACGGTATAGCCGTTCAGTACTGGACCATAAACGACCCGAAAATAATGAAGCGCCTCGAAAAGAACGGTGCGGACGCAGTCTTTACAGACCTGCCGGACTTAGCTTACGAGACGCTCAACGATATTAAATAATGTTTTGATTACTCCGAAACGAAGTCAGCGACAAAGCGTGTTTTTACATACGGCGCCGAACGTTCCTTATGGGCAACATGCAGCGGATGCACCTGAAATGCCGGAATATTCTCCATACGCTCAAATTCCGCATAAAATACAAAATCGCAGTCGCTGTCGGCGAAGTTTTCACCGATTTCCGCTTTTATGAGTCCCGGAATCTTTCCGACGAGATTCTTAGCCGAGTCAGACATCATTTTCAGTACCTCTTTACGGTTTGAATCATTGACATTGTCGGAAAATGTCCAAAAAATAATATGCCTTACCATTGTGTAACACGCCCCTTGGGAAAATATCGGTACCGCGCAAAGCAACTATACCGATGTTATTGTATCATAAAAAAATCAAAAATAAACCCTTGACAAAAAATTTAAAGTGTGTTTTAATGACCTAAACCGATGAAACGGAAGTAAAACTGCAAAACGAACATTTAGCGAGCCGGAGGCGGTGTGAGTCCGGTTGTTACGGTGCAGACAAATGGTCCGCTGAGGGCGCAATGAAAAGTTGCGACGGAGCTTTCACGTTACAGAAAGAGGAATATGTCAGTATTCCGTCAGAGTGAGCGTTTTACGCTAATCAAGGTGGTACCGCAGGTAATTTCCTGTCCTTGTATTTTTACAAGGGCAGTTTTTTTATTATACAGAAGATTTCAGGAGGATTTTAAAATGAAAAAGTTTTTTGCAGTTATGCTGTCACTTATGCTCACGGTGCTCACATTTGCATCCTGCCAGAGCACAGACAAAACAAACAGCACCACGAACTCCGACCCCGGAACAAACAACACCGGTAAGAAGTACAAGGTCGCAATAGTTCAGCTCGCAGACAACGGTGCCTTCACAGAGATGCGCGAGTCATTTATTCAGGAGATGAGAACACTCGGCTACGATGAAGCGCAGATGATATTTGACATCAAAAATGCACAGGGCAATCAGTCCGCGCTCAACACCATAAGCCAGGGGCTTAAAAACGGCGACTACGACCTTATAGTTCCGATAGTTACGCCCGCCACAATGTCAGTCGTAAATCAAGGCCTTAAAACTCCCGTCGTATTTATTTCCGTTACAAATCCCGTCGGCTCCGGCATTATGACAAGCATGGAAAAGCCCGATAAAAATGCAACCGGTACCTCAAACATAGTTCCGGTTGACCAGATATTCGGCCTTGCAAAGGAGCTTACTCCCGATGTCAAAAAAATAGGCATACTCTACTGCTCGGGCGAAGATAACGCCGTAAAAACCGCCGCTAAGGCTAAGGATTACCTCTCACAGAGCGGCTATGCCTACGAAGAGGTAACCGTTACAAATTCCTCAGAGGTACAGTCGGCCGCAACCTCGCTCGCCGCAAAGTGTGATGCTCTTTACATTCCCATAGATTCCACCGTACAGGCTGCCATGGAGCAGGTAGTAGAGGCGGCAACAGCCAAAAAGATTCCCGTATACGGCAGCGACCCCGTAATGGTTCAGAAAGGCGCGCTTGCAAGCGTCAGCGTAAGCAACACACAGCTCGGCGAAAAAGCTGCCGATATGGCTGATAAAATCTTAAAAGGTACTCCCGTATCGGAGGTTCCCGCAGTTGCGCTCACGGATTATCAGTATGTCATAAACAGCAAAACCGCAAGCACACTCGGCATTAAAACACCTACCGGTGACAACTATCAGTTCATCGGCGCATAATTTGAGTCTTTCAGGGGTTAGTAAAATTTTCGAAAAGCATCTCGGCGGCAGAGCTTTAACACGCCGCTTTGATTGTCGCTTTCCGAGTATTTTGCAGCCCCTTTAATTTTTTGTTAGGAGGAAAGCTTATGCTTTCTGTTGTTTCGGGCGCGGTGCTGCTCGGCTTTCAATACGCTCTTTTGGCACTCGGCGTCTATATTTCATTCCGCATACTGAACATTCCCGACCTCACCGTTGACGGAAGCTTCACCTTCGGCATTGCCGTCTCCGCAGTCCTGTGCGCTTCGGGTCATCCGTTTTTGGGTCTTACGGCGGCCGTATTCGCCGGCTTTGCCGCAGGAATTGTCACGGGATTTTTACAAACAAAAGCAAAAATTCACCCGATACTTGCCGGAATACTCACCATGAGCGGTCTTTATACAGTCAATATAACTGTTATGGGTGCTCCCAATGTATCTTTGATAGGCAAAAAGAGATTTTATGACGGTTTCGCGTCACTGTTCGGCGAAAACAGCTCGGGGGATCTGCCTAAAATGATTTTGGCGGCGGTAATCTGCGCGATATGCGTAGTACTGCTGATTATGTTCTTTAAAACCGTTCTCGGCTTATGTATAAGAGCCACGGGAAACAACAAGGATATGGTAAGAGCCTCCTCGATAAATACCGACATAACCACCGTAACCGCACTTGCAATATCAAACGCGCTCGTTGCACTTTCGGGTGCCGTGATAGCTCAAACACAGGGCTTTGCCGACGTAAACTCCGGCAGCGGTATGATAGTTATAGGTCTCGCCTCGGTAATAATAGGCGAAGTCATATTCGGCAAACGCTCGCTTTCAATAGGGCTTGTTTCGGCAGTCGTCGGTTCCGTAATTTACAGAATGATAGTCGCCTTTGCGCTTGAGACAAATGTATTTTCGGCAAACGCGCTAAAGCTGCTGTCGGCGGTTATAGTTGCCGTAACGCTGTCGGTGCCGGCCGTTAAAAACGCGATCTCCGACAGAAAAATGAAAAGGGAGGGTATGAAAAATGCTTGAAATTAAAAATCTCTCCAAAACATTTTTAAAGGGAACTCCAAACGAGCATAAGGCTCTTGACGGGATTTCATTATCGCTTGATAAGGGCGAATTCGTCACCGTAATAGGCTCTAACGGTGCAGGCAAATCCACGCTGTTTAACGCGATTGCGGGCGAGTTTTTGTGTGACGGCGGTAAAATAGTCCTCGACGGAAAAAACATAACTTACCAAAAGGAGTACATCAGAGCCAAAGACATAGGGAGGCTTTTTCAGGACCCGATGCGCGGCACGGCTCCCGACCTTACGATTGAAGAAAATCTCGCGCTTGTCTATTCAAAAGCGACAAGACCTATCTTTTCACCTGCGCTCAAAAAAAGAGACGTTGAATTCTTCAGAGAAAAGCTTCTAAGACTCAATATGGGCCTTGAGGACAGACTAAAGACAAAAATGGGTCAGCTTTCGGGTGGTCAGAGGCAGGCTGTAACGCTTATGATGAGCACGCTTGTAACGCCGAAGCTTCTCTTGCTTGACGAGCATACCGCGGCGCTCGACCCTCTCACAGCCGAAAAGGTGCTTGACATCACGCAGCGGATTGTGACGGAAAACAGCATCACAACCATGATGATTACGCATAATATAAAATCCGCGCTCAAGCTCGGCACACGCACAATTATGCTTGAATGCGGCAAATCGGTGCTTGACCTAAAGGGTGACGAAAGAAACAATATGACAGTTCAGGACCTTTTGGGACTCTACCGTCAAAAGTCGGGAAAAGAGCTTGACAATGACAGAATGCTGCTGACCGGAGAATGATGTTTCGGAGTAACCGGACGGATATTTCAGTCGGCACAATTCCGATTGTAAAACAAATGCGTTAAACAAAAAGACACGATTTTCATCGTGTCTTTTTTCAATGTCATTTTTCGGCTGCTTCGGGCTTTTCAAGCTTTTTCATTGCGCTTCTGAATCTGAACGCAAACAGTATGAGCGTGAAGGTTACGGCCAAAACATCGGCTATCGGCTCCGCGGTATAAACACCAATGGCCTTATCGGATATTATATGCGGCATTATATAGATAAGCGGTATCAGCAAAACGAATTTGCGCACAACGGCTACTATTATAGAGCACGGAGCATTGCCTATTGACACAAACGCCATCTGGCAGGCTATCTGCGCGCCCATAAGGAACATCCCTCCTAAGTAAATTCTGAGTGCCTTTGCGGCAAACCCGACAAGCTCCGAATCGGAACTGAAAATTCCGGCAAACGCCTTTGGGAACAGCATTATCGCCGCCCACAAAATCACGGCGTAAATCATATTGACAATAAGCAAAAGACGGTAGGTCTTTTTTACACGGTCCGGATTTCGCGCGCCGTAATTGTAGCTCATTATAGGCTGGGCACCCTGCCCTATGCCCTGTAAGGGAAGCATTGCAAACTGCATTACGCTTGTCAGTATTGTCATGGCACCGACCGCTATATCGCCGCCGTATTTTAAAAGAGAAGAATTGAAGCACACGGAAATTACGCTCTCGCTCGCCTGCATAATAAATGTCGCAAGTCCCAAGGCAATACACGGCATTATGATTTTAAGCGACAGGCGCATATTTTTGAGCCGAATTTTAAGTCCGGTCTTTTTCGACAGTAAAAAGCACACCGCCCAAACGCACGATACGCCCTGAGAAATTACCGTGGCAACAGCTGCTCCGCGCACTCCCATATCGAAAACAAATATAAACAGCGGGTCAAGCACTATATTTGCCGCCGCGCCTATTATAACGGTGAGCATACCTGTTTTTGCAAAGCCCTGAGCCGTTATAAACGCGTTTAAGCCCAATGTAAGCTGAACAAAAATCGTTCCGACGGCATAAATATCCATATAAGCCACAGCGTAATCTATTGTATTTTCGCTCGCGCCGAACATCAGCAGAAGCTTTCTGTCCCATATAAGCAAAACGGCAGTCAGCATGACCGATAATATAAGCTGAAGTAAGAAACAGCTTCCGAGTATTTTTTCTGCGCCGTCCTTATCGCCCTTGCCGAGACTTATCGAGGCTCTCGGTGCACCGCCGGCGCTTACAAGCGCCGCAAATGCCGAAATTATCATAATTATAGGCATACATACGCCCACTCCCGTCAGAGCCGCGCTGCCCTCACCGGGGATATGCCCTATATATATGCGATCAACAATATTGTAAAGCATATTTACAATTTGCGCAATTACGGTAGGCACGGCAAGGCGAAACAGCAACTTGCCTATTTTTTCCGTTCCGAGAAATTCTTTGTCCTTATCCATTGTGTCAACTCCGTTTCAAATCAAAATGTTCCGCAACATTTGTTTCCATTTTATCAAGCAACGCGGAAAATGCGCTGCGCTCCGCCTCGGAAAACCCGCCGTAAAGCGTATCAACAAAGTTTTTTTGAGCCGATTTTCCGCTTCTTGCTATCTCCTCGGCAAATTCCGTCACCGACAGTCTCACAGCACGCTTGTCCTTGCACTTTTCGCCGCGCAGCAACCCCTTTTCCATAAGCGATTTTACAGAGATTGAAACGTGCGACTTAGGTATGTGCCGCATCGAAACTATCTGTGCCGCAGTATTATATTGCGGATTGTTGTAAAGAAACATCAATACACCGAATTCCATATACGTAAGCCCGTACTTTTTGCAGACGGGCAAGACCGTATCCTGATACAGTCTTGCCGAGTCCGACAGAAATTCTATCGGGGTCATCACATCACCTCAATTAGTTCTAAATTGAACTAATTTAGTATAACACATATTATCCGTTTGTCAACAGAAATAAAAAAAGCGCCGAACGCCCCAAAGAGCGCACGACGCATATTCTAATTTGAGTCGGCTTAAAATTTAAACAGATTAAGGCCCGTAGCATCGTCATAAAACCTGTCAACCTCACCGTTTATCACCCTTATTATGACCTCGGCGGTCGCGCTGATATGTGCCTCATTAAGATGTCCGCCGAAAACACGGCCGCTCTCGTCTCCGGCGCTTATGTGCAGATGGCTGTAATACTTGCCGTCCTTGGTATTTACGGTCCCCGTGAGCGAAACGATCTCGAAACAGCCTTTAAATTCGTTTTTCACATATCTTTTCTCGTCCACCATATATACTCCTGCGGTAAACGCATTTAATGCGCCTATCGCCGAAACGGACGCCAACTTAATATTTTCCTTTTCACAGAGCTCTTGCAGCGAGCTTGTAAATTCCTCTCCGCGGTCAAATCTCGCAACCACGGTATCTCCGAATTTTCTGTAATCCATTGTAATTCCTCCGTTAAACTTTATAGTGGAAAGCTGTATACAAAAATGATATACTTATGATAATATCAATTATAATTTATGTCAATAAAAGAGAGAAAGAGGATTTTAAATGAGCTCCATGAAAGACAAAATGCACACCGGTGAATTGTATTTACCCGGCGATGAAGAGATAATGCGGCATCAATTAAAGCGTCTCGACAGGCTTTACGACTTTAATATGACTCGGCCGACCGAGCTTAAAAAGCGCGAGGAAATGCTCAGGGAGATGTTTGCGGAAATAGGCGATGACTGCTACATAGAACCTCCTTTTCACTCAAACTTCGGCGGAGAGCATGTACACTTCGGCAATCATATCTATGCCAATTTCGGCTTGACGCTTGTTGACGATACTCACATATACGTCGGCGACAACACAATGTTCGGCCCTCACGTTACCGTGGCAACCGCCGGTCACCCGATAGATCCCACGCTCAGAGCAAAGGAATACCAATACAATATGCCGATTCATATAGGCAAGAACTGCTGGATAGGCGCAGGCTCGCTTATTCTGCCCGGCGTTACGATAGGCGATAACACCGTCATAGGCGCGGGCAGCGTTGTTACAAAGGATATTCCGTCATCTGTGGTCGCCGTCGGAAATCCGTGCCGCGTAATGCGTGATGTCGGCGAGCACGACAGGGAATACTATTTCAAAAACAGAAAAATAGATTACTCGTCAATCGAATAATAAAAAACAATTAACAATAGGAGCGGTGTTATGAAAAGGTTAGTTTGCGTTATACTGTCTGCGGCTTTGCTGTTTTGTCTTTCGTCCTGCGGGCAGAAGCCGAAAATGCGGCGTGAAATCGACAACTCCAAGCTCTTGCGAGTCAGCGAGGACGGCTACCTCACAGACGGCAGCGACAACGGCATACAGCTTCGCGGCGTCAACTTCGGAGGTTGGCTCTTGCAGGAGACCTGGATGTGCCCCGTTATGAGCCTCGACAGGAGTCTTACCGTAAAGGGCGGAACGGACGACGGCTGGGCGGAACTTGACACCTTAAATAAATTCACGCTTCTTTTCGGAGAAGAAAAAACCGCAGAGCTTTTTAAAAGCTACCGTGACAATTACATCACCGAAGAGGACTTTGAAAATGTTAAAGCTCTCGGATTTAACTGCATCAGAATACCCTTCTGGTACAGAAACTTTATGTCGGACGAAAACGGCACATACATAACCGAGAACGATGACGAAAATCCGGGATTTGTAAAGCTTGATTTTGCCTGTGAAATGGCGGAAAAATACAACCTGTATCTGATATTTGACATGCACGGCTGCCCCGGCGGTCAAAACGGCGACCATTCGTCGGGTAAGACCGGGAGAAATCTTTTGTATAGTGATAAGAATTATCAGGTCATAATGGAAAATCTCTGGATAAAAATAGCGACACGGTATAAAGACCGCACCTGCGTTGCAGCATACGACGTTATGAACGAGCCGCTCAACAACGCGGACACCGAACACGGTGTTCTGCCCGAAAACGCCGCTGACCCGTGGCAGGACGTGACGCTCAGAAAAGCGGTATACGACAGAATGATAAAAGCCATACGCTCCGCAGACCGTGACCACATAATAACCGTAGAGGCGCTTTGGCGAATGGATAAGCTCCCCGCCCCCTCCGAGATGGGCTGGTCGAATATGATGTATCAGCTTCACTCCTACGATAAGGAGAAAAAGACGACAAAACAGCTTATCCGTTCTATGAAAAAGGCAAGACGCCAATACAAGGTTGCGGTCTATATGGGTGAATTTAACCCGACAGTATTCTGCGGTGACGCCGTTTCGCTTATGGACAGCGCTCTTATAAGCTACACGCTGTGGAATTACAAAACTACCTCTTACAAAGACTCCGATTGGGGACTTTACAACAAATCTCTTGCGATAAATGACATAGCCGCCATGGCTTCTTCGGAAGAAGCAAAGAACAAAATACTCGCCGAAAACGGGCAAAAAATACCGTCGTTCGAAAATCTTTCGCCGCAGGAGCTCTATGAGCTGTACGAAAAGCTGTGGTCAAAGAAAAATCTCGCAACCTCTTCATATAAGCTTAACGACAAAACGGTCGGTATTTTCGGCTGTCCCTCTTCGGGTGTTATAGGAGCATAAAAGCTCTCGTTAAAATCAAATAATAAAAAGCAAAAAACAAGGGGCTGTAAAACTTAGTTTTACAGTCCCCTGTCCGTTTTAACGGTAATGATCAGCCGTTTACTTTTTCTTCTTTTTTCTCGCTGTTCTTTTTGCTCTTAACATAGCTCTTCATAGAGTTGATAACTATTGTAAGGCCGAGAACTATAAGCAAAACAGCTATGACAAGCTGAAGTCCGTTGTTTAAGAACACCTTGCCCCAAGTGGTCTCGCCTGCGGGAATCGTAACCGCTGCGGCTGTGCTTATAGCCTTTACCATAGCTATAAGGCGCTGAACGAGTGCCGTAAACGTAACGCAAAGCATTATTATCATCGGCGGGAAGAGCATCTTGTTGCTTCTGCCCGTAACCTTCATAAATACGCAGAGGGTTATAAGTACGAGAGCGCTCAAAAGCTGGTTTGCCGAACCGAACAGCGGCCAGATGTTTGCATATCCGATTTTTGTAAGTACAAAGCCGAAAAGAAGCGTAATAATTGTTGAGAAATACGGATTGCAGAGAACCTTGCGCCAAGGCTTCGCGTTTTTCATATCGTCAACCGCAAACAGCTCCTGGAAGCTCATTCTGCCTATACGCGCAACAGCGTCAAGGCTTGTAAGCGCAAGTGCCGAAACGCACATTGTCATAAATACCGTAGCGAAGTGTACGGGAATACCAAACATTTCAAAGAAGCCGGCAACGCCGCGGCTGAATATCTGGAAAGGCGTGCCCGATGCAGGTGTGCCGTCCTGAGAAGCCGCCGCGCCAGCTACGCAAAGGGCAAGTACTGCGAGCAGGCTCTCAAGTACCATTGCGCCGTAGCCGACCTTTGTCATATCTTTTTCGTTTTCAATGGTCTTTGATGAGGTTCCGGAGGATACAAGGCTGTGGAAGCCCGAAACAGCACCGCACGCAACCGTTACGAAGAGTATCGGGAACAGTGTGCCGAGCTTTTCGTTTGTAAAGCCCGTAAATACGGGAAGATTCATTGTGGGGTGAGCAACAAGCAATCCTATAACCGCACCGGCTATCATACCGATAAACATAAACGTGGTCATATAATCACGCGGCTGCTTTAAGAGCCACATGGGAAGCACCGCCGCAAAGAAGATATAAACAAATGTAATATAGCTCCAAGCGTCCTTTGAGAGAATGAGCGGAAAATGCATACCGATAGCAAAGGAAGCCACCACACAAAGAAGACCGACAACGGCTTCCTTCCAGCCGGAGAGATTGAATTTCTTTTGGATAAGTCCGAATATTACGGCAAATACCATAAACATTATTGAAATGGTGCCTGCACAGCCGTTTGTATTTGCGGCGTCGGCAAGTACCGAAACGCCGTCCTTTACGGTATATGCATTAAATGTTCCTGCAACCATATCGGCAAATGCCGCTATTACAAGCAAAGTAAACAGCCAGCAGAACAAAAGGAAAAGCTTACGCCCTGTTTTGCCTATGTATTTTTCAATAAGCACGCCCATGGATTTACCGTCATTTTTAACCGAGGCGTAAAGAGCGCCGAAGTCCGTGACCGCTCCGAAAAATACGCCGCCGAGCAACACCCAAAGGAGTACCGGAAGCCAGCCGAAAGCCGCCGCCTGTATAGCGCCGGTTACGGGGCCTGCACCGGCTATCGAAGAAAACTGATGGCTGAAAACGGTCCAGCCGTTTGTCGGTACATAGTCCTTGCCGTCATTGTATTTTACGGCAGGAGTCTGCGCCTTGGGATCTATTCCCCATTTTTTCGCAAGCCAGCGTCCGTAAAGCAGATACGCTGCCACAAGGACAACCGCCGCGATAAGCACAATTACAAGTGTGTTCATTTTTCTAACCCTTCTCTTAAAAAAGATTCTCAGCCGAATGCGTTTTTGCAAAACAAAAAGCCCTCGTCCTCACACAGCATACCCGCTTTCGGGTAGCCCGTGCAAAGACGAAGGCTAAACTTACAAAACGTATATTTGCGCCGTTGCAAATTTACTTCCGCGATACCACTTTGCTTGCCGATATTTTACTGTCGGCCTCTCGACCGCCGCCCATAATGGATGGCGCGCCCCGTTAACGGTGGGTTTCCGGCTTCGACTACTTGAAAATCTTTCACCGAAGCTGCTAACAGGTGAGAGCCAAACGTGCCTTGCTGCCGTCTCGCACTGCCGACGGCTTTCTGAAAGCGGTGATACGAATAGTCATGTCCTGCTCATTGCATTTGACTGATACATTGCTAATACAATAGTCTTTTTAAAATAATTTGTCAATAATCTTACAGGACAAAATTTATTTTTGTAGAACAGAATAAACAACGGTATATTTTGAATGTTATTTCTTGTTGAAATTGCAAACAAATTATTAACAGCATCATAAAAACAGGGTGCCGAACAAAATCCGGCACCCAAAAAGTCAAAATTAAAACCTGACAAAGCTACCGCTTATTTCGCCTTACCCATAGCTTTGACCTCGTCAAATTCATCGGTTATTTCCTTGCTCGGAGCTTTGGTGCAAAGGCTCACAACAATTATTGTGATAAGTCCCATAAGGAACGCCGGCAAAAGCTCATATATTCCGAAAACTCCGCCGAGCGGCTTTATAAGATATTTCCAAACAAATACCATTATTCCGCCGACAGCCATGCCCGAGATTGCGCCCGGGAGATTTGTGCGCTTCCAGAAGAGCGCGCATATAACGAGCGGTCCGAACGCCGCGCCGAAGCCTGCCCAAGCGAACGAAACTATGCCGAATACCGAACTGTCGGGATTTCTGGCTATAACAACGCCGAGTATCGCTATTATAACTACCGTAATTCTTGCGGCAAGCATACTCTTCTTCTCCGAAATTTTAAGTCCCAAGGTCTCGCGCAATATGTTCTCGGATACGCTCGATGCGGCAGCCAAAAGCTGTGAGTCCGCCGTGGACATTGTGCTTGCAAGAATTCCCGCCAAAATAAGACCTGCCATAAGTGCCGGGAAAACACCGTGGGTTGAAAGAAGTCCGGCTACGCGAACTATAACCGTTTCCGTATCATTTCCGTGGAGGCTGTCAATAAGTCCCGTACTTGAAAGGCCTCTGCCGACTAAACCTATAAGCACAGCCATAGCCATTGCTATAACGACCCAAACAGACGCAACTCTTCTTGAGAGTTTAAGCTTTTTATCGTCCTCAATCGCCATAAAGCGAAGAAGGATATGCGGCATACCGAAATAACCGAGTCCCCACGAAAGAGTTGTGATTATGTGCAAAAGGTTGTACGGCTCGCTCTCGCCCGTAGTTTCGGAATATGACGAAACGAACGAAAGATAACCGGGAAGCTGTTTTGCGTTTTCCGCAACAGCCGAGACGCCGCCTGCCGACACGGTGGCATATATCAGTACAAACACAATAGCCACGGTCATAATAATGCTCTGAACAAAGTCGGTGGTAGAGGCGGCAAAAAATCCGCCCGCAGCCGTGTAGCCAACTATTACTATTGCCGAAATCAGCATTGCGGTCATATAATTCATACCGAACAGCGACGAAAACAGCTTTCCGCAGGCGGCAAAGCCCGACGCCGTATAGGGAATGAAAAATATTATTATAATCAAAGCCGCCATACACGATAATATGTTTTTCTTATCGCGGAAACGGTGCGAAAAGAACTGCGGCAGGGTGAAAGAGTCGGTTTTATGGGTATATCTGCGAAGTCTGCCGGCAGTTAAAAGCCAGTTGAGATATGTACCTACGGCAAGGCCTATGGCGGTCCAGCCGACGTCGGCAACACCCGACAGATACGCAAGGCCCGGCAAGCCCATAAGCAAATAGCTTGACATATCGCTCGCCTCGGCGCTCATTGCCGTGACGAGAGGGCCGAGTTTTCTGCCGCCGAGATAGAAGTCGGTTGAGGACTCGTTCTTTTTGGCATAGTGAAATCCGATTACGAGCATTCCGACGAGATAAACAAATATCGTCGCCAAAATGCATACAGTTGATGACGTCATTTCAGCACTCCTCTTAAAAGCAAAAATAAAACGAGCCGCCGAGATGCTTCGGCAGCTCTCATTCCCGTATCGCCGTGTGCGATTCCGATAAAAGCTATTTTATCACACAAATTAAAATATTTCAACGATTTAATACATAAAATCGCCGATAAATTTAACGGTTTAATGTGCAAAATCGATTAAAGGATTTTTGCGTTTTTGCGCGCACAGTTTTAAAACGGCTGATTTTGTGCGGCATTGTCACAATACGCAGTTAATTTTCGACCTCGCGAGAATATTCCCGAGCGTTGCCCCGTAAAATACAAATATTGTTGAAGGATATAACCCGAACCGGAAGAGCGGCAAAAACAATCCCACCCCGTTCAGATAACAAAAAAGTAACAGTCACCAAAACGGTGACTGCTTCTTTTTGGCAGGGGCAGAAGGACTTGAACCCTCGGCATGCGGTTTTGGAGCGGATGTCGAGAAAATGGAACACCAAGCAAACCCGCCTTTGTTGCAGCCGTTTGGCCGCACGCAAAGGCGGGTTGATGCTTTATTGATGCTTTTGTCTGTGCCGAGAATTCCGCCATACGCATTCGGTAGCTTTATCCCGTCGGCCTCCGGAGCCATGCTTATCTCATATTGATCAGCTTGACTTCATACTGCGTGTGGCATTTCGAACAGGTGCGGTGCCCCAATGAGGACGTGGTGCGATACCCCGCACTGATGTAATGATTTCTCGTCCAGCCCGATTCAATATGTCCGCACCGCGGACACTGCCCCGTCCAATCGCAATGACAATCATCCGTTTGACGCACCGCTGCATTTTCTCCGTAGATCATAACGACCTCCTCCTTTCCCGTTCTTTGTGTGTAGCTTCCAAAGCAATGACCATCTGCCGCATGAACAATGGAATAAAGAAACGATCTCACACGAGAATACGACATTCCTCTTTGCCCAAGCAGGCATTTGCTTTTTTGATCCTGTCGGGGATCCCCTTATAATAGTACCATAAGAGCCTATCAAAATCTGCTCGGGTAATATCCGTATCGCTTTGCTGTTTTGCCGCATTTATGATCCTGCCAACCAGTTCATTATAGCCTGCATAATCCAGTTTTGCAGCGAATTCCTCACGGATCGTGCTTTCGTTTCGTGTGTTTTTCCCTCTGATCTCCTTCCAATGCCGTTCTCCTAAATAGACATAGGCATAGTAAGGCATTATCTTTGCCACGACATCATCAAAAATGGCGTAATCGTCTCCGCCAAAGCAATACCTGTTGCAATAAGTACAGAACTTTGTTGCAAAAGAGAAATTCAGCCTATCCGGAATCGCTTTGGCGAGCATATTCACCAGCTCGACATTCCCGTTTTGGATCCAGATCTTGACCTTGTCCAGCCCTATCCCCATGATTTCATCGACAGTCGCATCAATGCCGCCCTTCACGCTTAAGTGGGTCGAGTTTTCTTTATCGATCAGTTTCACCGCCGATCGCAATTCCTCTTTTGAGTCCGGAAAATGTTCATACAAATACTCAGCCATAGAGTCTTTCGCTGTGGTATCAAAGTCAATACGATAATTTGAGTCATTTTCGATCAGCGCCAAAATAAAGCGAAGATTCTTTTGCGAAAAAACCGGAAAGCCGTTATGGTCTGTATCGAACTGATAGGGATCTTTGCTGGTGATTGCTTTCCCCCGCATATTCATTTTGATCTTCTCCTTTCATATTTGGATCAACTTAGTCTATTGCGGTATTGAAATTTAATTTCTTGTGAATGTGCACTCACAAGTAGAGTAATAAAAGTATCCAGAATTTGTGCTACCGACATAATAATTAGCTGTACTTCTGCTACCAGAAGCAAGTATTGAAAATGCATTGCTTTTACTTATATTTTGTGTACCTATTTTATAATTCGTAATGCTACGACTCCACTCTACCGCTGTTTCGTCCGGATTTTTCCTATATAGTGTTTTATTTCCTGTATATGTTAAAGTCCAAGATGATGATGCACCATCATTCCAAATCAATGCACTTGCACCTTTAAAAGCATATGGTTTAATGGTCTGCAATGATTCGCAATTTACGGTGACAATTACATCCGAAATATTAAAAGCGCTTTCACCAATTGCATTAACGGAATTAGGTATAGTTATAGTTGATATAGAGTTACAACCCGCAAATGATTTATCTCCAATACTTGTAACACCATCTGGAATTGCAATAGTATTAAGTGATGTGCAATTGTAAAACGCTCTATTGCCAATTTCAGTAATAGAATTTGGCAGTGTGACAGATTTTAATGCATTCAATTTGCTGAAGGCATCGTCTTCAATTCGTACAACGGGTTTTCCCTGATATGTATCTGGTATTTCGATTGATTCAACAGATGCCGCTTTATCACCCGCTTTCACTGCATATGTACCATCAGTTCTTAAGATAAATAGGAGAGTTCCATCATCAGCGTTTGCGCCTCCGGTGCTGCCCAGATTTTGGTTCGTTCCGTCTGTATAATACACCCAGAGCTTGCCATCGACGATATTCATGTGATCGATCCCTCTGCCGGTATCGCCCTTGTCGCCCTTGTCGCCTTTTTCGCCCTTGATATTGCCGAGGTTGGATATGGAATTATCGGACATTGTAACCACAAGCTCGCCGTCCGGGGAGAGTGTGAGCGACTTAATACCGAGTCCGTCGGCGCCGTTTGCACCGTCCTTACCGTTCTCACCGGTAACCTTGCCGAGATTTTTGACGTCGCCGTTTGAATAGGTCAAAACAAGCTCGCCGGAGGTATTGATTTCCGCCTTGGTTATGCCTAAGCCGTCGGCACCCTTGATGTTGCCGAGGTTAAGAACCGTACCGTTTGTAAGCGTTACGGTCAATGCGCCGTCAGCCGACACATCGACATTTTGTATGCCCACGCCGTCTTTTCCGTTAAGTCCGCTGTCGCCTTTATCTCCCTTGTCGCCCTTTGAGCCTTTGATATTTCCGAGGTTTATAATATTCCCGTTTGAGAATGTCAGTACAAGCTCGTTATCGGCATTTATTGTAACATCTGTAATGCCTACACCGTCAGCTCCGTTTGTACCGTTGATACCTGCGTCGCCCTTGTCACCTTTTTCGCCTTGAATGCCTTGGTCGCCTTTTTCACCCTGTATGCCTTGGTCGCCCTTTTCGCCTTTTTCGCCCTGAATGCCTTGGTCGCCCTTGTCACCTTTTTCACCTTGGACGCCTTGGTCGCCCTTGTCACCTTTTTCGCCTTTTTCGCCTTGAGCTCCCTGTGCGCCGTCATTGCCGACTACCTTGCCGAGATTTACCGTGTTACCGTCGCTGTATGTTATAACAAGCTCGCCGAGAGAATTTATTTCACTGCTTACAACGCCTACGCCGTCGGTGCCGTTCGTGCCGTCTTTACCGTTGATACCTGCGTCGCCCTTGTCACCCTTTTCGCCTTGAATGCCTTGGTCACCCTTGTCTCCTTTTTCGCCTTTTTCGCCTTTTTCACCCTGTATGCCTTGGTCGCCCTTGTCACCTTTTTCTCCCTGTACGCCTTGGTCACCCTTGTCGCCTTTTTCGCCTTGCTCGCCCTTGTCGCCTTTTTCGCCTTGAGCTCCCTGTGCGCCGTCATTGCCTACCACTCTGCCGAGATTCACAGTTGTTCCGTTGCTGTATTTTATAACAAGCTCACCGAGAGCATTTATTTCGCTGCTTGCAACGCCTACGCCGTCGGTGCCGTTCGTGCCGTCTTTACCGTCTGCACCGCCAAGGCCTGCGTCGCCCTTTTCGCCTTTTTCGCCCTGAATGCCTTGGTCGCCCTTGTCACCCTTTTCGCCTTGAATGCCTTGGTCGCCCTTTGCGCCTTTTATGTTTCCGAGATTAAGTGACGTTCCGTTCGAAAGAGTAATTAAAAGATTTCCGTCGTTTGAAATTTCAATATTATTTATACCGGTGCCGTCTTTGCCGTCGGTTCCGTTGAGACCCGCGTCGCCCTTTTCACCTTTTTCGCCTTTTTCACCCTGTATGCCTTGGTCGCCTTTGTCTCCCTTGTCACCTTTTGCACCGACAACGGGGCCGAGGTTTTCGGTAAGGTCGTTTGTGTATGTGATTACAAGCTCACCTGCGCTGTTGATTTCGGACTTTTTAACTCCTATACCGTCCGAACCGTTAAGACCGTTTTCACCTTTGTCACCCTTTTCGCCTTTTGCTCCCTGCAAACCTTGCTCGCCTTTATCGCCTTTATCGCCTTTGTCGCCTTTTGCGCCGACAACCGCTCCTACATTGGCACGCTGACCGTTAGAGAACGAAAGCACAAGCTCACCCAACGAATTGATTTCGGCGGAAGAAACGCTAACGCCGTCTTTACCGTTTGTGCCGTTCACACCGTTTATACCGTCGGAACCTACTATTTTGCCGAGGTTTGCCGTCGCTCCGTCCGAATATGAAATAATAAGCTCACCCGACTCATTTATAACCGCTGCGGAAATGCTTATACCGTCCGTTCCGTTCGTGCCGTCTCTGCCATCTTTTCCGTCAGCACCGTTTTTGCCGTCACGACCGTCTTTGCCGACTACTCCGCCGAGGTTGGCAGTTTCGCCGTTTGTATAAGTCAACACCAGTTCGCCTTTTTCATTTATAATCGAAGAAGCAATACCGACTCCGTTGTTTACTGTTTCACCGACAACCTTGTCAAGATTTACGCTGTTGCCGTCGGAATAGGAAATGACAAGCTCGCCCTTATCATTGATTTTTGCCGATTTTATTCCTATGCCGTCCTTACCGTCTTTTCCGTCTTTGCCGCTTGCACCGACCGCCTTACCGACATTGATTTTTGTTCCGTCGGAAAGCGTAATTACAAGGTCGCCTTTTTCCGAAAATGCTGCGGAGCTGATATCGGATTTGTCTTTTTTCGACATTGCGGTAAGGGTTTTGCTCCAATCCTTTTCACTGCCCGAATATCCGTTATCGACGGCAATCTGATATGCCGATTTACCCTGGAGAGAAACAAGCCAATCATCAAGACTTCCCGCATATCCCTGCTGCACCGCAAGCTCGTATGCGGACAAGCCGTTTTTAACGCTTGATGCCTGCACGCTTTTTCTGTTGTGCACAAAATTTGCGACTGCGAACGATATGCCGGTCATTATAGCTACCAGCAATACCGCCACAATCACTTTGATTGCCGCTTTACGTTTTGATGACGTTTTCTGTTTTTCCATTTATTTACAACTCCTTCTCAATAATAAAATACTTCATTTATGATAATACTCAATTATTGAGTATATGTCAATACTCAGCTTTTGAGTATGCTAACATTTTCACAAATTACAATGGAGGTTTTGTGGAAATGGATTACAGAACAAGGATGAGAAACATTAGGGAAGACAGAGATTTAACACAAAAACAAGTAGGTGAAATCATCAACAAATCCCAACAGGGCTACAACCATATCGAAACCGGAAGAGCGGAATTGAAAATCGAGGATTTAATCAAGCTCTGTCAATTTTATAATGTTTCCGCCGATTATTTTATAGGTTTAACCGACCAAGAGTAAGTTCGGTTACTTCAACGCATAATGCAGCGGTGCTTTGCGATTTTTACACTACTTTGCACGATGCGGTGCTCAAATTTATCATATCTGTATATTGATGTTAATTTTTTTGGTGCTATAATTGTGTTGCGTCCTACAAGGCGACACAGCTAAAAAAACAATACCGAAATAAAAAAATACGTAAATGCAAAAAGGATAATTATGCCGAAAAAGACGAAGTTAAAAAACAGTAACAAAATGGATATGATAAACGGCCCTATATGGAACAAGCTTCCGCGATTTGCGCTGCCCGTGGCCGCAACAGCAATACTTGAGCAGCTTTTCAACGCCTCGGATATAGCCGTAGTCGGAAACTTCACGGGCGCAGCCAAAACGGCCTCGGTTGCCGCCGTCGGAGCGAACAGCCCGGTAATCGGGCTGATACTCAACCTGTTTATAGGTATAGCCCTCGGTACAAATGTAATAATAGCGAACGCAATAGGCAGGGACGACAGAGAAACCGTACAGCGTGCGGTTCACACCTCGGTGCTCACCGCAATAATCGGCGGTTTTATTGTAATGATACCCGGTGAAATTTTTGCCGTGCAAATTTTATCGGCTATGAGCATTCCGGAGGATGTACTGCCGTATGCCGTTCTGTATCTTCGCATATATCTGCTCGGCTTGCCCGTAATACTGTTGTACAACTTCCTGTCGGCCGTTTTCAGAAGCGTGGGCGATACAAAAACGCCGCTTATAGTGCTTGCGCTCTCCGGATGCCTCAACGTGCTTTTGAATTTATTCTTTGTAATAGTTCTTAAAATGACCGTAAACGGAGTTGCCATTGCCACCGTTATATCCAACGCAATCAGCTCGATTGTGCTGTTTATTGTTTTAATGAAGTCCGACAAGTACATAAAGCTGTCGCTCAGGGAGCTGCGCATAGACAAAAGAGTACTCGGTCAGATTTTGGAAATCGGTCTGCCGGCAGGCTTACAGAGTGCTGTTTTTGCCATTTCAAACATAATAATTCAGGCGGCTATCAACAGCCTCGGAACAATAGTTATAGCGGCGTCGAGCGCGGCATTTAATATAGAGGTAATAGCTTACGATGTCTTTAACTCGTTCAGTCAGGCGTGCACGACATTTGTGGGTCAAAACTACGGCGCCGGCAAGCTCGACCGCTGCAAGAAAACCCTGCTTCTGTCGATTGCGGAGGACACAATTGCAACAGCCGTCACAATAGGGCTTGTTCTTTTCTCGGGACGATTCCTGCTCTCGATATTCACAAGCGACCCACAGGTAATAGAGCTCGGCTATACCAGACTTTTACTGATTTTCTCGGCATACACGTTTTCAATGCTATACGAAATTATGTCGGGGTATCTTCGCGGCTTCGGCATATCCTTGGTACCGGCTCTCCTCACAACAATAGGCGTTTGCGGCACAAGAGTATTTTGGATATACGTCGTTTTCCCGTCGTCGCCTACCTTCAAAACCATTATGTATGCGTACCCGATAAGCCTGTCGCTTACGGCGGTACTGATATTTATAGCTCTGCTCGCCTATCACCCGTCGCGCAGGTTTAAAGGCGCCGTATCCGTCGAATAATCCGGCCGCGTAAAATTATATCTTAATGTAAAAAAGGCACGTTAGTTAAAAAATAACTAACGTGCCTTTGCCGTATATGCAAACGGAGCCGATGCTCATTCGGCTATAATGTTGTCATATATCAGAACATTTCTGTGAACATCCTTGACGGGTTTCAAAAGACAAATAGGCTCAAACTTAATCGGGTCTTTTTTAGAAAACGTATTATCGTGAATTTTCATATTTCTGCACGGTCCGCTCTCGTACCAATCCCTGCAATCGCACGAGATGTAAATATCGGGCATACCGACGCTTTTGAACGTGTTACCGAAAATCTCCGACTCCTTATCGGTAGTACAGAGAATGCCTCGCGTCGGGATCGCATTAAAGGTACATCCGCTCACGGTGAGATTCGGGTTATACGTGATGTTCTCAAAGACATACATTTCCGGCTTCATCGGCGGCAGCTTTTCTTTGAATTTCACAATGACCGTCTTTTTATCAATGTTGTCGTCCGTGCTGTCTACGGTATAAACGCCGTCAAGCTCCGACAAATCGGTTCTGCTGTATATTTTCACTTTATCGCCGGGGTAAAACGCCTTGTAACCCCCCTGCTGATGATGTACAAATTCAAGCTCGGCGGTTCGCTCGTCGCAAGCCTTTCTGAACCTTAAAAATGCGCCGTGCACATTGATTGCGTCATCGTGCGGGTGTTCAAAGTGCGAGTCGGTTATTTTCACATAGCCCTTGCAGCCGCATACGTGAATCAAATCGGCAAACGAAGAAACTCTGTAACCGCTCGCCGGCTTAAATGTCAGCTTATCAAAGCTCAGATTTTCACACATTTGGGACAGCCACCCGAAGCCGTGCATATAGTTGACGGTTATCCTCTCGCAGAAGATATCGGAGCAGTTCTCAAAAAACAATCCGCAGTTGTCGCGCAGCTTATTACGAGACATCGCAACGACGTCTCCGACCTTGAATTTAGGCGACATAAAATATCTGCATTCGACGGTATGATCCCCCGTTTTTTTGATTTTTAAAGCGGTTTTCGTAGGTGAGCGCAACGTTCTGAAAACCTCGTCGCCTCTGTGAATTACGTTGCAGTAGCACTCGCCGTTGGCTGTATAGGTGTAGTAATTCTCTCCGCTGAACGGACTTTTTTCGAAGAATGTAAGCTTGTTATTTTTGACCTCAAAGTCGCTTCCCGTCGGGATTTTATATGTAATTTTATTGAGCGAACGCTCTGCGACCTCCATTTCAAAATTCGTCGGGGAGGCATATCTTACGGTGAAATTTGCAAGCCTTACATTTTTACAGCCGCGCAGAGAAAACGCACACATATCACCGTGAATCACAAGGGTTGAACCGCAGCCGTCCACGGTAATATTCTCCTTATTCTCGATAAGCACCGCAAAATACTTGTCGGGTGCCTTAAAGGAGTCCGTATTTGTCATATGGCAAACCTTGTGAATACAGCGCTCCTTGTAAAAATGATACTCATTCTTCGGGAAAATAAGAGTGTCTCCGCTCTGTAATTCATTTATCGCTTTTATAACGCCTCCGGCAGAATTTGAGGCGTCGCAGAAATCCGTGGCTTTGATATTCAATGTCATCCTCCGATTATAAATTATAGCATAAGCTGTTTAGATTGTTTTTAACTATATGCTCGTTTTCGGCACATTCAGGTGTGCTCGTATCACCGTTTGAGTCGGATTTTCAAGATGTAATACCCGCTTTTTTAAGCTCCCTCTTCAGTCTCTTGACTGCCGCTGCAAGTATGATTTCGGTGTTTGTTCCGGTTGAAATAAGGCAATACACCTCGTGATAAACCGCATAAAACGCGCACTTCAAATCACACTTTTCCGAAACGGGATATTTCCTTTTATATGCTTCGTAAAGCCCGAAGCACTCCCCGGTCAGGTTCCTCAGCTGGAACAAATCAAATTCTTTGTCAGCCCACTTGCACTCAAGTGGGTCGATTATCGCGGTAATATTAAGTCTTTTATCGGACATTACATTCATAACATTCAAATCGCCGTGGATAAGAGACGCCTCTTTTACGGGCTCGCTGAAAATGTAATCAAAATTTTCCCACGCTGTTTGCATAACATTAAGCGTACTGTCCTTCAGCCGTTTTTTTCTGTTAAGCTCTGCGGCGGTCTGTAAAATATCCTGCGCAAACGGTCGGTAAAAATCAAGCCAATTATCGTACTCGGGGAAATCGAGGCTGCCGAATTTGTTGCAGGTAACGCTGTGCCAATTTGCAAGACAATCCGCTATTGCATCTGCAAATTTTGCTTTTCTTTTTTTGCTTAAAAACAATTTTGAAAAGTCGGTGAAGCAGTCTGTTCCGTTCACAAATTCCTCAATTATAAAATCCATGGGGATTTCGTCGGTTGCGTCAAAGGTAAAATAGACCTCGGGAATATGAACCAGCGATCTTTCGGCAAGCTTTTTCAGCGCGGCGCTCTCATTGTGCTGCATACCGGCGACGCGGCAGGCCTTTACCGTAAGAGTGTACGGCACCACGGGCAATTCGGCCTTGTAAACATATCCGAAGGAGCCGCCGCCTATGTATTTAATCTGCGTTGCTCGGCTCCCGTAATGTCTGAAAAGCACTTCATTTGCAAATTCGCATGTCTGTTCTTTTGTGTATTTGCTGACTGTTTTTTGCTGCATAGGTACCTCCCCTTTTTCACACTGTTTTTCAATTTTGTTAATACCCGTATGTTTTCGACGTACCGATTTACACATTTATGTTTTAAAAATATTCTATCAAAAAAAATAATAAATATCAATAAACATCTCTGTACAAAAGAGCCGTCGGACATATAGCCCGACAGCTCTTAAGTCTTATATGTATTATGGTGCTTTCGACGTCCGCAAGGCTCGCCGAGCTCCTTTTCAATTTGCTTTTTAAGCGCAGCCAGCCTGTTTCTGACCGTTGACGACGACATATTTTTTATCTTGCCGATCTCTCTGCTCGACCAGCCGTAGCTTTTAAGAGTCACTATTTCTCGGTCGAGCTCGCTCATTTTCAAAAGTATCTGCTGAATTTCAACAGATGTGATATCATCAAACACCTCAAGACATTTAATGCTTTCAAGCTCATCAAGCGAGTCGGCAAAATTGTTTTTACGAAGTCTGTCGGCAAGCACATTCTTTGCGATTTTAAAAATCAAAGACTTTTCTTTTTTGATGTAACCGAGCGTCGGCAAATATCCCCACAGCTTCATAAAGGTGATTTGAGCCAAATCCTCTGCCTCGTCGCTGTCAAATCGCCTTGAAAAATACGAAACTATGCTTTTATAATACTTTTCATAAATTTGGTTAAACAGTTCAATGTTATTCATTTTTTTCCGTGATTTTGTTGCCTACGGTTGAATTAACTTTAACATAGCCCAAAATACTTTTGCCGCATTTTACCTCGTTGCCTGCCGCAAATGTTATCTTTTTATCGGAGAGCATTTGCTCGGTCACGTCATCATCAATATCGACATTGTTACCTGCGGCCACCAATGTATTGTAATCGAAGCTTCTCACCGTATCGCCGTCGATTTCGATGGTGTTAGGGTAAGGCTTTATTACGACGTTATCCTCAACCTCAACACTTCTGCCGTTCATACGTGTCATCTCATAGCGTGATTTTTTTCTTTTAAGCAGAAGCCCGTTCACGCATAAATCCGGAATCTTTTCAACGGTCTCAAGAATAATAATGCCGTTGACAATATAGAGGCAATCATCGGAAACATTTTTATCGTTTAATATTACCATTCCGTTTAAAACGCTGTATTTGCTGTAGCTGACCTCTATAATGCTTGCAACATTTCGGATTGTTATCTTGGCATAGGCATTTTTCCATTCATCACTCGCATTTTTCGGAATAAGAAGCATCGCACAGCTCTCGATTTTCTTGATTTCCCTTAACGCCTCGGCAGTAAAATTTTGCAAATCAAGAAGAGCTATATTTTTTATGGTTTTTCTAAGCATAAACATTCCCCTTTAAAAGCTTTGAAACACACTTCGTTTATTAAGACGAATTCAAAATAAAAACTGTCCGTATTATTTCAAATTATTTTTTACTTGCGATTACACACCCAAGCGACATGCAAAGTAACGCTATTATCCGCACAACTCCGTCGGCGAACTGAATTAAAACAATTTTATCCATAATTCAAATTTCCTCTTAAAAGTTATTGAAGCGCGTTTCACTTATTAAGACGAAATTGAAGAGGAAACTGTCCGCATTATTTAAAAATTTATCGGAGTCCGCAAAATGCGGTATCGCAAAATAAACAATAAGGGCTCCGTTTTACGAAGCCCTTGAGCAAGTGTGTTCATATCAAGCGAAAAATCGAAGCCGTGTGATTTTACGTTTATTTTTCCTCGGCGGACATATTTTTGCGACTGTTTACACGCAAAATCACTTTATTTGAAATATTCTTGATTACAATCGGAACCGCTACCGCCAAAATCACATAGAAAAGATAAATTCTGGAATCTCTCCACGGGTATGCATACCACAATGTGCTCTTAAACGCGGCGACGTCAAATCCCGATATATCGACGAATTTTGACATTATATAAATCACAAGATTTACGGAAAACAAAATTATACCATGATGCATCATTATGGAAAATGTGTTATCCCCGATTTTTTTCACAATCGAGCTTTTGCAGAAGGCAGGCGCAAGAATTTCGCATATTGTCGCCGTCAATAATATTTCGAGAATTGTAAGCGCCGTCAAAATGAGCGGATTGCCGATAAATTCCGCAAAAACCGCGGTAACATCAAGGTTGCCCTTGCTCAACACCAGCAGCGCATAAACGCAGCAGGTTATACCTCCTATAAGTACCGCCTTGTGCTTGCCCAAAAGACTTTCATATTTTTTATACACAAAGCCCATTTGAAAATACGGCAGCAAAAATCCTGCCTTTACCAAACACAGATATACTCCGCTGTTATAACCATTTTGCGCGAAATATATGGAAATCACCGAAATTATAAATGTTATTGCCAGCAAAACTTCTTCATTCAATATATGAAGAAGCTTCATAAGTCTTCGCATAATATAAGTTATAACGGACACAATGAACAGCGACAGCAAAAACCATGCGGGTATGTTAAAGTGAAACTGGTGCCCGTCCACCCACGGCCTTACAAAGAGCGAATAAAGGCTGATGGGATCACCGTAATCTATAACGCCTATGCCCCTGAAAAACGTGTTCAGAAGTCCGTAGACAACATTCCAAATAAAATACGGGACAACAAGCCGCATTACCCTTGATTTAATAAAAGAGAAGAATTTTGCGTCGTCATATTCTTTTTTATAAAAATAACCCGATACAAACACAAAAATAGCCATGTCATAGAAATACGGAAGAATCCAATTCTCCATAGGGAAACCGATTCCGCCGCCTCTGCAATGCCCTGCGACAACGGCTATTATGGAATATGTTTTTATTAAATTCATTTTTGTGTTTGATTGACGAGAGCGGACTTTTTCTATCTTAGCCGCTTGATTCGCTATAAATTTATCAAACATAATACTCCCCATATTCCTCAAAATATTAAATATACATCGCCCGTCTTATAGGCGTCTGCTGTTCTCTCACAGCTGCACTCTGCAATTAGGCGGTTTCGAATATTATACTACGCCCTGCAGGAAATATCAACATCGGGATTATGAGGCGGCGTGTAACTTTCTCTCACGCTTTGCGGCGGCTCTGCTCTCGACAAGCCCGATGAAGAACACCCTATAAAATCCTTAAATATTACACGAACTGTATGAACCGTAATTTTATTTCCATTTCCTGCCGTTATTTATCGGAAATCGGCTGCAATATTGTAAAGGAATAATTCCGGTGGTTTGCACCTTGTTTTATCCTAGAAAAAAGCTCAGCAATTAAGCCGAGCTTTTAAAATTTAGGCTGATATGTACAGCCCATCAACCAGTCGAGTGATAAGCGAAATATTATCCATTAACTCATCGTCTATTTCTCTGCCGTCATTGAGCCTTTTTAGTTGTTCAAGGACTTCGGTTAGCCGGTCATACACAGCCCTGTGAACTTTACAGCTTGCTTTGACATTTATTGTTCTGTCAAGCAGCTTGTATGTAATATAGTCCTGCTTTGTCATTCCGGATAAAGAAACAGCAATATTTATCTGCTTATCTTCTTCAGGTGATACCCTAAATGCTATCGTTTGGGAACGAAAGCGGTTGTGATTGTCGTTGTTTTTTGCTGACATATTATGCTCCTCTCCTGAGCTTGTCCAAATCATTGGCAATGCTCTTTTGTACATCATCAAATAGATGACCGTAAATATCTTGTGTTGTCTTAACTGACTTATGACCTATTCGTTTTGACACCTCAAATATGTCATACTTCTTGCTTATAAGAAGTGAAACGTGCGAGTGACGCAAGCCGTGTATTGTTATTCGTTTTAGTCCTGCTTCATCTGAAAGCAAGTGAAAATTGTTTGCCAACTTCGATTTTGATATTTGGAATATTCTTTGCTCTCTTGTAGGCTCGTATTGCAAACCTATGTACTCTTTGAGTTCATCACAGAGAAAAGCAGGCATACTGACTTTTCTAACAGAACTTGGTGTTTTAGGTGTGCTGATTATATCTTCACCATTGAGATGGTTGTATGTTTTGGTTACGGATATAATTCCATTTTCCAAATCAATATCATTAAGTGTTAAAGCAAGCATTTCACCCAATCGTAAACCACACCAGTAAAGCACCTCGTAAACATAATAGTATTGCGGATATTCCATCGCATAGTAAGCAAATCTTTCGTATTCTTCGGGCGTCCAAAATTCAACTCGTTTATCCTTAATACCCATATTCTTTATATCTGCAAGAGGATTGGATTTCAAATATCCTTTGCTGAAGGCATAGTTTATAATTGAGTTGAACTGACTTTGAATAGTCCTTAAATACGCTTCTGAAAAATGTTTTCCATTAGGTTGAATACATAGTTTCATCTTCTTTTGCCAGTTAGCTATGTCATCATCGGTTATCGAATCAATAGGTACTTCCTCAAAAGTCGGGAAAATGTGCTTATTAAAAATGTTGAATTTCGTTTCCAACGACGACTCTTTTATATCTGCTCTTTTGTGCGACATCAAATATTCCTGAAAGACATCTCCGTAAGTTCTTATAACTTCAACTTCATCTTCTTCTGGAGCAATGAGGCTATCTATAAAATCATCCTCATATTTCTTTGCTTCACGCTTACTGTCGAAACCTCGCTTATACGCAGTTTTCACTAAACCACTTTTAGGGTCTGTGTAGTTGAACTTTGTCATCCACTTGGCTCCGCCTTTTACGGGGTACTTATACTGTGGCATTTATATTCTCCTTTCTAATCACTTTTTATACTGCCTTCACAAGGAAAATATCTTTTTTCAAGATACAGAGAGTCAACTTTTCCGTGTATGGTCAAATAACCTGCTTTCTCTAACTCTCTGTTGAGTTGGTCGATAACCTTATATGCATAAGAATTTGATATTGCAAGGCGTTCAGAAACTTCTTTTGCACCGAGCATTCTTCTTGTGTTATCCATTACTTATCCTTTCCGGTATCGACTCAAATCAACCTCCTTTTATTGTACGCTCACATTTTATAGCGAATTCCGAAAACGGACAATTATGCGATTTGAGCCTAAACCTGTTTATCGTATCATTGACAAATCAATTTACTTTTTGTTGTTTCTTTCGGTTACAACATAATCCCAACCGAGATTATTGCATCTGTCGCAGTTGTCTTTAACTCTTGCGAATGGGTCAAGCCTTCTTACTATAAAGTCGGGATTTTCAATATAGTCATTCAGGCATTTATGGCATAAACAACGAATGTTTTCTTCTTTTACCGGCTTATAAAACCATAAACCCAATGTCTTTTTCATCGCTGTATTTATCTGCCGCATAATTCTTTCATCATCTACCGACCCAATGTATTCCTGTAATTCAAGTTTATTGATTGTCCGTACTTGCTCCAAAAGAACCATTGAGGGCTTTTTCAAGCCAAAGTTCTCTCCTAAAACTATATGCGACGGCAAATACCTTTTCTTAACCACACTGGTTACAGCGGCAATAATAACTGTTGGTGAATTGCGGTTATAATCATTCGCTTGCAGCACCAATACCTGGCGTTCTCCGTGTTGTACAGAACCGATATTATTACCAAAATCGTAGTAAAACAAATCACCACGACGAATTATTTTTTCTTCCATATGTAAATCCTCCGTAATGTCAGTTTGAAGTTGTTATTAGTATCCGGAATAAATAACCCCTTCACTTGTTTGAACTGGGAGAGGCATTTTGCACCCCCTCGGAAAGGATATTTTTTAATTTTTTCAAAGCCAAATTTATAGACTTTTCAATTTTGCTGTAATTTACACCTTCTTCAATTGCTATTTCTCTGCTTGATTTATTTTCAAAAAAATAAGCAATAACTCGTCTTTTTTGTATGTCAGTGAGTTTATCAATGGCTCTTTTGATACATTGTTTTTCCTCTTTCAAGCAAAGCTGTTCCGCAGTGTCATCTTCTACGAAAAGTTCGGGATGATGTTCTTCAAATTCTCCGTCATTTATATCAAATAGATGACCGTAACGCAGTTTTCTCATTCGTTCCTTTGCTTCTGCATTTTGATAATCGGTTATAACTCTACCCTGTGCCACAGACAATAAAACAAACGGTGTATATCTGCGGATAACATCGGGATATTTGGACTTCAATTCATTTTCTGAAAGCTCAGTTACAATAGCCCACTTTTCTTTTCCAGTGTAGTTTTCGTATTCGTAATGTAAATCAATAAGCTTGCAATCTTTAGCAAATAATTCTTGCTGTTCTGCTAATGCAAATTTATTTGTCATTTCCTTAATCTCCTTAAATTTGAAATTTTTAATTTGGTTAAAATAAAAAATTTGGAGATTAAGGGTACTTTGCGATATATGCCAACCACTTATAGTTCTTCATTTGCCTTTCCGTTCTGGAGTAGCAACAAAAAAGCCAGACATCAAAAACCATAGGATACTGCTATCCCATAATTCTCAATGTCCGGCAATTTGATGACTCAAAAGCAAACGCTTCAGGACTCGTGGCTCGGTACAATGATGTACTTCTTATTTTGTTGTAATCCTATTTATTGTTTTTAGTAAGATTTATGTTAACAATATTCTTACACTTAGTGCATTTAATTTCTATATGACAAGTCTTTTCAACTACATCAAACAAACGATTGCCACAAATTGGGCAATATACTATTGTCTTTTCTTCCATTATCTATGACCTCCTTATATCAACTATCATCATTATAGATAATTGAACATATCAAGTCTTTAGAGAGATTTGAAAACATCTTTCTAAAAAAGCAAACACTTTTTTCAGGAAGTCTGAAATATTTTTATAGATTTCTTAAATTATGTGCTATAATTCAGTTGAGGTGGTTTTATGTATACAACGAAAGAGGAACAAATACTTGCAATAAAAAAGCGACTTAATGAGGCAGTTGATAAAATCAATATCAGCACTAATAAATTAAAAGACGAATTGAATGATAAATATGGGTATGAAATCAATTACGAAACATTGAATAATACTTTGAACCTATCAAAGCCCAAATCTTTAGACACAATCTGCGTGATTGCCCTATGCCGTTATTTTAATCTTGATACTGCGTTTGTTCTTTCCGAACCTAACAATCCTAACAGTGAAATTTATACCAACGAAAATCAATTTGTTTCAGAACGCTTTGCTATTCTAAGCGACCCAAAATATTTGGGGGATTATTATGGATATTTTTATAGCCCCAAGAAAACAAACAACCTTATTGACAACTTCCATTTGAAAATAAATAAAGAATATGGAAAAGCGGTCGCTCGATTGACAATCAATTACCATTCATATAAAGATAATGGTCAATTGAAACAAGGTGAAAAAGAACTTATAGGAACACCCATTATGGTAAAGCCATCAAATATTTACATTGTTTTTACTGAAGGAAAAGGTCAGTTCATACTGTTTTCTTTTAGCTATGTACTATATAACGAAAACACGCTCTATTTCCGCAGAGGAGCAATGATAACTCAAGGCAGAGATGCGGCAAGACATCCTTTAATGCAATCTTTTGTTATGCTTAACAAAGAATTATCACAGGAAAATATAGAACAATATATTCCGGGTTTTCTGTTGTTGTATGATACTGATTTTCATTTGCCCGCTCACAAGCTTAAGGAATTGAGCAAAAATCATCCAGAAGTCGCTCGCATTTTTGATGAATTCGGGTACATATTTCAGGCTAACCAAGAATTATATTATAAAGTTAATGAAACTCAAATCTTAGCTTCTGTTAGAAACAATATTCCAAAACAAGATGTTGTTAAAGCGCTGCAACTGATGAAAGCTAACGCAACTGATGCTACAAGAATTTATTTCCCTGAAATCGACGAGTTTTCAGAATTCAGTAAATTTCTTAAATAAATTAAAGCCGAACATCAAGAACATAAGGATATTTCTATCCCATCATTCTCAATGTCCGGCTATTTGGTGACTCAATAGGCGTTGCCTAAGGACCCGTGGCTCGGTACAAAACTCAGTTATTCAGTTGTTTGCCCACAGTAATTCTTCTGTATTTAACCCTTCCTCGTCGGAGCGAAAGGTCAATTTCGTTTATATTCCCACATCTCGGACACTTTAATTCTATCGTTCCAGTTGTGGGAGTTACTTTATCAAGTATTCGCCATCCACACTTTTTGCATCTTACGATTACTTTTTGTTCAAGTCTTGTCATATCTTACGCACCTCCGGATATACAGTAATAAGGTCAAAAGGATTGTCGAGATATTCTTTTTTCAATAAGCCGAGTTGTTTCATTCGGATAGCTAATGCCTTTTTAGAACAGCCCAAAAAATCGGCAAGAGCAGCATATTTTTCATATTCCGCAGGACGATATATTTTGTTCAGACACTCAATTTTGCTGCCCAATCCAAACAGAAACATTCCTTGTTCTATCAAATTTTTAGGAAGTAATATCGCTGCTGCCAAAGTATTAGCTTGCCATTCTTCCCAGTCTGAAATCGGTTTGTTCCGCTCGGAGTTTGCCTTGTAATAATGAACTCCGGCTGATTTTTGTGTAACGCCGTAATCATTCGGAAACAGCTTCTTGAATATTTGATGGCTTCCTTCGTGCATAAGAGTAAAATTTTTTCGTCCTCTCAATTTATTGTCATAGTTAAGGTCAGCCTCAACAAGAACGGTTTTGCCATCCAAAAAATAAAAGGCTTCATCATCGTCATTTTCAAATATCTGAACACCAAGCTCTCCGAATGAAGTTAATCCAAGAATACTTCCGTCATAAGATAAATGCACATAATCTACGGTAAGTCCGAGAATCTTGCCGAGCATAATCTCAGGGTCTATTCTGTAAACTTGAGTGTTCTTAATCTCCGGTAGCTGCATATATGCCTTAATATACTTTGCAGCAATAGTTTCAATGTCGTAGCGTGATAAGTGCTTCACTCAAAAAATCCTCCTCATCTTAGGATTTTGCTTCGACAAACCACTTTCCGTTTTCCTCGTCGAACAGAAATGTGGGTTGCCCGCAAATCTGCACCGTATATCGAATACCTGTTCCACCGACTTTTGTCGATGCAGCACGGCATTTTTTGATAACACGGTCAATTTCATATCTTTCATTATCTTCAAATTTAATGGAATTCGGTCTTGCTGTCCCATCAGGTCGATGAGTTACATTGACTTCGACATATACTTTTCTTCTTTCGCTTTCCATTATTTTATACCTCGTAGTTTCTTATTGTCATAACCAGTCTACCACAATGCCTGTATCCCTCCAACAAATCATCGGAAAGCTTAAATCTCGGTATTGCACCCACTTTTATATTTTCATAGCAAGAGAACTGTCCCTTCTTAAATTGCTTTTTAGGGTCAAAGAAAAGAAACATACCTTCATATATTCCGTATTGAGTAAAATGGTTTCCGTCATCTGCCTGTAAAGCAAATGTATCTTTGCTTATTCCTTTAAGCATACAGCTCGGTAAATTTACATATCTTCTGTTTTCGTTTTCATCAATCACAATAAGCCCTCCTTAACCAATCATTCCTGTTGGCATAGTGATTTCAGCTTTTTCGGGCGGTAGCCAAAGGTTCTGACAGAGAACCCCATTCCTTATACTGTCCTTACCGAAACGCCTTCTGATTTCTTCAATACACTTATCTATTCGCTCCAGCTTGTCCTGTTTTTCAGCGTCCATAAACAAATTGATTTGACGGGGCGAGTCTTGCGGAACAAGGTTTATGGCTTGAACTGTTACAGAACGAATTGGATTATTCCAACGGTATCGCTTTTCAAATAGCAGAAATGCTGTCTTGGCAATTATCATCGGAGATTGTGTAGGAAGTGCAATCTTCGTCTGCCATTGTCTTGTGTCAAGTGTATTATCTCTGATGTGTATTGCGACACCCTCCGCACTCAAGCCGTGAACACGGAGTTTATGTCCGATGTCTTGGGTCAATTCAAGAAACACGGGCCACACCTGCTCTGGTTTCTCTAAATCAGCTACTGTTGTTATTCCGTGTCCCACGCTTTTTATAGGAGAAACAAAGTCTTTCTTTGCAACAACAGAAATGTCATTTCCATTTGCGTAATTCCATAAAGCGACTCCGTTTTTCCCCAATCTACTACGAAGGAACTCCGGATTGGTGTTAGCCAAATCTCCGATTGTGCGGATACAGTAGTCATCAAGCACTCGTTGCGTTGCTCGTCCTACACCGAGCAAGTCCGCAGCGGGAAGTCCCCATATTTTTTCTCTGAATGTATCTTTATCTATTATAGTTACCGCATCCGGCTTTTTCATATCCGAGCCGAGTTTAGCAAATATCTTATTGAAAGATACACCCACAGAAATTGTCAAGCCGAGTTCAAACTTCATTGTTTCACGAATTTCATTTGCCACCTGCTCAGGTGTACCGAAAAGGCGCTCTGTTCCGCTTATATCAAGCCAACATTCATCCATACCATAAGGCTCAACTTGGTCTGTGTATCGCTCATAAACGCTTCTTGCAAGCTTTGAGTATTTTATATACTCCTCAAAATGTGGCGGCACAATAACCAAGTCTTTGCATTTCTCTTTGGCTTGCCATACTGCATCTCCGGTCTGAACATTAAAAGCTTTTGCTTTATAGTTTTTGGCAAGTACAATGCCGTGTCGTTCTTCGACAGAGCCACAGACAGCAACAGGATACTTCTTTAATGCGGGGTCGAGCATACATTCGACGCTGGCATAAAAATTATTCATATCGCAATGAAGTATGCTTCGCAACATTCTTTAATCCCCCTTGACAATTTAGGTAGTTTAATGTAAACTATATGTAGTTGAACTTCCTGCTTATTATTATACGCAGTTAGACTTCTCTTGTCAAGAGGGATTAAGAAGTTAAACTACAATTTCAATTAAGGAGTGAACACAAAGATGACATTCGGTGAAAAAGTCAAAGCTGAGAGAACGAAGCTCGGTCTTACTCAAGAAGAATTGGCTGCAAAAGTAGGTGTAACCGTCCGTGTAATCTGTTCTTATGAAAATGATAAATCTCGTCCGAGAGGAACTGAAAGATATAAGAAGTTGGCAGAAGCATTAAATGTTAATGTTAATCATCTGCTTTCAGAAGATGATGCCTTCATTGCCGATGTAGAGGACAAATACGGTCGCAGAGGTGCAAAGCAAGCAAAAGAGCTTATAGCAGAAGTTACAGGCTTATTTGCCGGCGGCGAAATGGCTGATGAGGATATGCGTGAAATGGTTGACGCTATCCAAGAGGCTTATCTTATTGCGAAAAAGAATAATAAAAAATACACCCCGAAGAAATATCGAAAAGACGAATAATCTCCGAAGCGAGCTGAGTCCGTATTTTGGGACATCTATTAGTTTATCATTTATTATAGGGTAAATATCAGTTATAATTATCCTGCAAGGAGGTGAACCGTCTTGGAGTATTGTACTACGGCTGAGATTGTAAAAGTAGCAAACAAGCTGATTGAACGCTGCGGAACTCGTGACCCATACAAGGTTGCACGGGAACTTGGCATAAATATCATTTACCGGGATTTTGCCCAGCAGCGTGGAGCATACAAAGTAATATTAAAGAACCGCTTTATTTTCTTAAAAAAAGGAATGACACCGGCTGAAGAACAGATGGTGTGTTGGCACGAAATCGGACACGATATACTGCACCGTAAAGAAGCTATTGCAGTCGGTGGTTTCAAAGAATTTGTTTTGTTCGATATGCGTGAAAATCGTATGGAGTACGAAGCTAACATTTTTGCTTCACAAGCTTCACTCCCGGACGATACCATTTTAGAGTATATTGAGAATGGCTACGACATTCAACAAATTGCACGGGCAATGAGTTCAGACATCAATTTAGTCGCTTTGAAAGTTGATACTCTCATAGCACAAGGTTATCAACTACGAAAACAAGAACACCGGAGCGACTTCCTTAAATACAATCATAAAATATAAGACCGTCAAGTCTCATTTGAGATCTGACGGTCTTTTTATATGCTTAAACTTTGCTCTTTCTTGGGAACAGCGTAAGTTAAGTGAGATAGCAGACAAAGTTACAGAAAAAAATGCAGGACTACATTATATAGAAACTTTCACCAATTCGGCTGAGTTCGGAATAATAAGTCAACGAGATTTTTTCGACCACGATATAGCAAAGATGAGCAGTTTGGGCGGATATTATATCGTCAGAAACGAGGACTTCGTTTATAATCCTCGAATTTCAACATCTGCACCTGTCGGACCGATAAACCGAAATAAATTAGGTAGAATTGGCGTAATGTCACCGCTTTACACGGTATTTAGACCTCACGATGTTGATACAACTTATCTTGAATATTTCTTTAAGAGTAAGTATTGGCATTCGTTTATGAATTTCAATGGTGATTCCGGTGCAAGGTCGGATAGATTTTCAATTAAAGACTCCGTATTTTTTGAAATGCCTATCCCACTACCATATATAGAGGAACAAAGAAAAATCGGAGAACATTTAACTCAGCTCGACAACCTTATCACCCTTCATCAGTGTGAGTTCCAAATAGTTAGTAAACGAAGAAAAGCCCGCCTATGAAGGCGAGCTTTTATGTTTACGGTAATATTTGTTTTGATTGTTTTATCATCGTATCTATCACTTCATAAATACGGTTTCTATCTTCAGGAGCGAGTTTTTCCAGTTTATCATTCAGCATTGAGTTTTTAACTGTATAACCGTTATCCAACACATCACTCAAAACCATATCTGCTGATACGCCAAGCGTATTGAGTATCTTTATAAATGTTTCAAGTGACGGGATTTTCTCGCCTCTTTCAACCATACCGATATAGTTTGCAGTTAATCCGGCTTTTTCCGCTAAGTCCTCTTGCCGCAATTTTTTCATAAGACGATACTTTCTAATATTCTTGCCGATTGTAGCGAGTTTCATCTCATCACCTCCTTAGTTTGCCTCTATAACTAATAGTATAGGTCATAATCGTTTAGGCATACACAAACTAAAAGGAAGCCAAACAAACTATTAGTAATGATTTTTTTATTGTTTTTGTGTTATACTAAATTTAACACGGGGTGATAAAAAGAAATGGCAAAGGAAAACACAGCGGTTTTCATCGGGCATAACGAGTGCTACGGTGTAACAAAAGAGCAAGTAGAGGAAGCTATCATATCTTTAATAGAGCAAGGTGTAACAGACTTTTTAAGTGGAGGACAAGGTGGTTTCGACCGCCTTTGTGGTCTTTGTGTATATGAGGTTAAAAAGGATTACCCTCAAATAAATAACTATCTTGTCATACCGTATCTTTCTTTTAATGTTTATGCCCCTGAACTGTTCGACTCAATCATCTATCCGGACGGTTTTGAAAAGTATTATTTCAAATCTGCTATTCCTGCAAGAAACAGGTATATGGTAGACAATTCAAGCTACGCTATCTGTTATGTCAATCATAGTTGGGGCGGAGCTGCAAAAACCTATGACCGGGCAGTAAAGAAAAATCTTAAAATCATCAATTTAGCAGGCAAATAAAAAAAGATGACTACTCAACCGAGCAGCCATCTTTTCCTTTAATATGCGGGAATACCGTAACCGTAAATAACAGAACTACCCACAGGATATGTCTTAGTTCTGCAAGTATCTGATGAATTTCCCTCTATGGTGTAAACATTTCCGTTTTCGCACTTTTCAACGATACCTGTATGGTCGGTTATGCCATCACCCTCCCAGTCAAAGAATATGATTGTTCCGGGTGCAGGCTCGTAGTTTCTGTCTGCCCATTGTCCTCTCTCCTTGAACCACTCCGAGCCTTGAACACAACCGGCATATTTCGGAATTACACCTGCTTCGATATATCCGCACTCGTTGGCACACCAAGATACAAAGCAAGCACACCATTCCACACGAGAGTCAAAGCCGTACCAAGACCAATAAGGCTGTCCTCCGATATTGCCCACTTGAGAAAGTGCAACCGAAACAATCTGCCCGTCACTGTATCCGATGCCGTAAAGAACTTGCGACCACAAGGGGTTATTTTCGTCTTTTAGAAGTTCAGCGAGGAATTGTTTCTGCTCTTGGTTAAATCCATACTTTGCAGCCATTTCATCTGCCGTCTTGTGAGAAACCGTGATATATAAAAAGGTTTCTGTTACGAGTTTCTCGGTTACTACAATGTTTCCGTGTCCGTCATCACTTTCCTCTATCTCCTTGTGGGTCTTTCTTTCGGTATGTGAAGAAACCTCATTCATTTCCCAAAATATATCAGTAAGCAGCTTCTTTTTAGTATCATCAAGAGTGGCTACTTCCAAAGGGTTATCCGGGTCAGTGTTTACTTTTACGGAATAGACTGCAAGTACATCTTTCCATACGGCTCGACTTCCACTCATTTCAAGAACATCATAACTTGCAGAACTTTTTATCTGTTCAAGTTTATCGTCATATTCTTGATTTATTTCTCTCACTACAACAGGCATAGACATTCCGTTACCGGAGTCTTCTCCTGAAAAGAAAATACCATAGACGGAGCCGGCTATAAGTCCGACAAGGCATAGTAAAATCACAACAACAACCGCAACCCATCCGCCTGCAATAATAGCAGACACCAAACTTTTAACTGCCGCAATAATCGCCTTCACCGCTGCAACAGTCGCTTTAGCTGCTGCCTTTACAGTTGCCGCAGTCGCTTTGGATGTGGCTTTGACGGCTTGTGCTGCTTTTTGTGATGCCTTAGCCGTAGCTTGTGCTGTTTTCTGTGTAGTCTTTGCTGTCTGCCTACTTGTCTTAATAGCTGTTTTTGCAGTATGCTCAGCAGTTTTTACAGATTTTTGAGCCGTCTTAGTCGCTTCTTTTCCGGCAAACTTTATGTTCTTTTTTCCGGCAGAAGCAACCGACTGTTTGATTGTTTTTTCGGAAGTATCAACAGTTTTGATTGCTGTACTTGAGGATTGTTTTCGTAAAGTCCGCTCAGCTCTCTGCTGCTTAAAACGCTGAATACCGTCTTTCGCCTTCTCGTAATTCTCTTTTGTGTATTTTAGACCTTTTCGACCTTCCTTGTCAAAAAGATATGCTCCATCGTGTGTAATTTCATCAACACCTATTTCGATTTTCTCATCGGCATATTCTTCTGGAGAATTACTGTCTGTTCTTACGGCATTTTCAACTTTCTCTTTTGAAGCAATATATGTTTGCTTCATTCTTTGCGTTGCGACGGAAGCCTTATCAATAGCCTTTATTGTTCCTTTTTTCTTGTCTTTCGTCTTAATATCAGCCATACAAAATCTCCTTTCTAAGCAGGCTGAATAACTCTTTTGAATTTGGTATTGCTTTCGTCAATAAACTTGTTTATCAGTCTGCTTTCCGCCTTTGTTTCGGGATATGCCGTAATGGTAATTGTTTTTGCACTCCAGTTCAGAGTGTAACTGTCAGTTGCAACATTGGTTATATGGTGTTTGGCAAGAAAATCTCTCAATCTTTTCATTTCCTCAAGGTCATCGGACATAATCACATTTACATAGGTTCTGTCTTTTGACAATTTCTCATTAACAAAACAGGCGAGAGAACACCCTATACCACCGGCAACGGCAACAACAAGCATAGCCAGTTCATTATCAGCCGAAACAACACGCTTTGTTATCCAAAAATAAATGAAGTCGGATAAGACAACCGCAACACCTGCAAGTATCCATCGACTTCGCTGTACCATTATTGTTTTTGTTGTATTTAATGCGTTATCTACTACCTTAGCTATAAACAATGCAAAGAAATATAGAATACTACCCATACACAATTAACTCCTCCTTTCCGGTTATTCCTTTACAAGTCTTGCCACAACAACAAATCTGCCGTTAGTCCGTGAGTATTCGCAGGTGGAAAGAGTAATTAACTTATCCCCGTATTCAGCATTAAGTCCCGTATCATACAAAGAAAGTTCTTTGCACTTACCGATATACGCATTAAATTCTTCTGCCGTTTCTGCATTGACAAACTGATAATACTTAAAGCTGTCGGCATTGTCTGTATATACTACCGTCTTAAATGCTGCTATAACCTCATAGTTCTGTTTATCGGTAAGCGTATCAAAAGTAATATATTTATGACTTTCCCAAAACTCTTTACTCTTGTATTTTGTAAGAGTAGAGAACATAGAGCCGTCATTCATATTGTGACCGTAGATAACAATGTTGTCGCTTGGCTGTTCCGTATCACAGTTTTCCTGAACATAAGGGCAACCGTAATTCGTGTACTTCTTATCAAAACCGTGTTTCAAATAGAAATTCGAATTGTCCTTTGACTGCATAACTGGGTAATTGATTTTGGTGTCCTCAATCTTTAACCATCCGACCATATCATTGTTTTCAAGGTAAAGTTCTTGATATTCAGGTATAAAGGTTTTATCACCTGAATAATTCATAACTTCACTTGTGCCATCGGGCGTTTTATCTACGATTTCAGCCAAGCTATCATAAATCTTCGCTTGTTTGTGAGAGTCGTAGTAGTGCTTAATTAAAAAGCCGGTACTTACTGTAAGTAAAAGGCTAAAAGCACAGATAACAGCAATATATATTTTCTTGTTCATAGTTAATTGTCCTTTCATAATAAATGGGCAAGGGTTATACACCCTCGCCCGGTTTAGTTGTCATTAGCTTATAAAGTTTCGTGTTTTTCGGGAACTTGTTTGCAAACGGCACAAGAGAACTGCCAACTTTAATAAGTCCGTGTCCTGCGTCAACATTTGTAATATACGAAAGCTGACGGTCGGAAATATTAAGAAGTTTTGCAAGTTCAATTCTATCGGTAGAAGCCTGATTGAGCATAATCAAGAACTCGCTGTTTGCAAGCATAGTTCTTGCGGTATGACTCTGCAAAAGGTCATCCACATTCTGTGTAATGCCGGTAGCGAAAGCTCCGTATTTTCTTACACGCTTCCAAAGAGTAAACAGGAAGTTTGCGGAATACTCGTGCTGGAACAAAAGATAGATTTCATCAATGAAGATAAAAGTCTGCTTGCCCTTTGCTCGATTCTGCGTAATTCGGTTTAAGATTGAGTCGAGAACTACAAGCATACCGATTGGCATAAGCTGTTTGCCGAGGTCAAGAATGTCATAGCAGATAAGTCGATTATCTGTATCCACATTTGTCGGTTTTGCAAAGGTATTAAGAGAACCGTTAGTAAACAACTCAATGGCAAGAGCAATTTCTTTTGCCTCCGGCTCATCCTGTTTCAAAAGTTCTGCACGGAAGTCTTGCAAGGTCGGAACTGTACCTGTATATCCTCTTTGCTGATATTCACGATATACGCTTGCAGTACAGCGGTCAATAATAGACTTTTGCTTCGCTCCGAGGTTAGTCCCGCCTATAAGTTGCTCGCAAAGTGACATAATGAACTCAGATTTGAGAATTACCGGGTTTGCTCCGTCTCCGTATTCCTTGTTCATATCCATTGCATTGATATGGCTCTGCGAAGTAGCGGAAATATTGATAATCTCGCCACCGAGCGCCTTAACAAGTTGTGAATACTCTCGCTCCGGGTCAATTATAATTACATCCGCATTAGAGGAAAGAATGATGTTTTCTATCTCTCCCTTAGCTGCAAAAGACTTACCACCGCCGGATACACCAAGGATAAAGGAGTTGCCGTTAAGTAGTTGCCTACGGTCTGCAATAATCATATTTTTGCTAATTACATTCTGTCCGTAGTAAATTCCGTTTTCGTGGTAAATGTCCTGTACCTTAAACGGCATAAAGACCGCAAGGCTCTCTGTGGTTAAGGTTCTGAACGCATCTATTTTTCGTGTTCCAAACGGCATTGCAGTATTTAAGCCGTCCAACTGCTGATATTTAAGAATGGCAAGCTGGCACAACTTCTGTCTTGCAATGGTAAGCAATGCTTCAGTATCGTTATCCAGTTGCTTTTTACTATCCGCAGTATGAACCAATGTGAGTACAGCGAACATCATTCGCTGATCACGAGTAGTAAGGTCATCAAGAAATTCTTTCATTTCTTTCTTCTGTTGTTCCATATCATAAGGAACTGTGGCAGAAAAGTTGTTATTTACATTCTGCTTTCTCTGCCAGTTGGTAATATTGGTTTCAACACCGAGAAGTCGGCTCTCAGCTTCTCTTACTGCCTCATCTGTTGGAACGGGTACAATGTCAATAGACATCATAAGGTTGCGGTTCATATCCGTAAGTTCGGTAATCATATCATCCTTAATATATGAAGCGTATTCTCTGAGGAAAAGCACTCGACCGTAACGGTCGCCTATCTTAAAATAGTCCTTTTCAAACTCCAAAGAATCGGGACAAACATAGTCCTTGAAATCGTGTCCCTTTTTGCGGGTTTCTTTAATATCAAAGTGATATGAAGTTTCCTCTCCGACTCTGTAAAAATCGTGAACGATGCGAAGTCGCTCGTCTGTTTCAAGCTCAACACATTTGCTGCCCAGTCTTGCAAAGTGAGCAATCAAGTCAGCACCCACACGGGCAAAATATGTTCTTGCGTCCTCAACGCTCTTTTTATTGATTGAGATAGTGACATACTTATCCTGAACGGTGGCATTTGCACCGGTAGCCTTATCAAGAAGCATTTTGTTGTATTCTTCTCGATACATATCCAACTTATCTCCGGCTTCAGGAATAAGTATAGTCTTTTCAAAGTCCAAACGGTTGAGCCGTCTGTTATTGATAGTAAGTTTTGTTGTAGCACCGCTATCCAAAGAGTTAAGCAGTTCGGAATATTCAAGGAACATAGCCTCCTTATCCTCACGACTTGCAACGGCATAGTTAATATCCGTAAACTTAAAGGTTTTTGAATATTTATCTCTGCCAACTCTAAAAATACCGTCATCGTAGATGGCGTAAATGGGAATACAATCCTGCACTCCCTTTGGCACTACAAACTTTTCTTTATCCTGCTTGAACAGGTTTGAAAGTGTTTTAATCATTGTTCTTATATGCCTCCTTCTGTTTATTTTCAATAATTGGTTTCATCAGTTCGTAGTAAGTATTAGTGGAATGAAAGACGAGTTTCTTAGGCATAAGAAATTCCGACTTAATAAAAGCCCATAAAAACTTTTCAGCGGTCATTCCGTTGTATTTCACAAAACCGAGAGCTGCAAAGGGTGCTGCTCCCAATATACAAATCCACGATACTGTTTCTGTTCCTAAATGCGGTTTCAACAGGAAATACAATCCTACCGCAACACCGCAGGCAAGGACAGAAAAAATGAACTGTCTTAATGACAGTCCAAAGAACATTGACTCTGTGTAATTTCGTATTTCTCGGTTAATTTTAACTTCCATAATAATCCTTTCTTGCAAAAAGGAAAACATCAACCATTTCTGATTGATGTTTCCACTCAAAGCATATTCAGTTTTTAATCAAATTCATACGGACCTTTGCTAAAACACATCCAATCCAAATCAGCAACATAATCAGGATATTCTTTACCCTTTTGTTTCTTAATTTGTTTTTGGTTTGTTACTTTGGCTTTGTATGCTTTGTTGTTAGGATTATGCTGATTTGCATAATCGTCTAACTGTTGTTTAGTGTGGGTTTTACCCGACACGCCCTTGTTTCGAGCCATAGCGTTTACCTCCTTTCTTCGTAGCAGTTCTTATCAATGATTGCATTAACGAAACGGTCGGTTACCTAGAACCCTTTTTGAACCTTACTACTGAAACACGAGCAATTTTTCATCAGTAGTGAATCTTGCAAATCATTTTTCTACGACAGGAGTGATTTACGCTTGATATATGCTCGCTTTATCAAATGTAAATCAAACAAGTATATTATAGCTCAATCATCTAAAAAAATCAAATTACAAGCCCATCATCTCACGAATGATACGGTCACTCATCTTAATTGCACCGACGAGAACAAGCATATTGAACACCAATTCTCCGACATAAGACCACACCTGAGTAACTGCTGCCGCATTTGCATCAACAACCGGTGGCGATGAGGCAAACAGGGAGAATATAATGCAGGCAAGTACAATTACTGCACCTTCAAGTAACACCGCACAATAGCTCTTTATAAAACTCTTTCCTACATTTTGCGATGGCTCGCCGGCAAAAGTTGATAAAGGAATAGGAGCAAGAGCTGTATACATATATAGCTTAAAAAATCTTCCGTACACGGTCATTATCATAATAAAAGACAATACGGTTATAAAAAGACCTCCGATAAGCGTTACCGCCCACAGAGGAATACTCTCCCAAAATCCACATTCTTCTATTGTGGTTATCATTTCCGAAGGTAATGTGGTTTGATTTGGTTTGCCAAAACCTGCTGAGTTCATAATGGTAGAAATCGTACCTTGAACAATATTGAATAAAGCAAGCATAAGCTCAAGCCCGTGTGTAATCACTCCTTTTGCAATAGCAAATCGGATAAAGAGTTTCAAAGCGTGTTCCGGTTTCTTAACTTCGGTAAAACTTCCGCAGGTGCGTACAACACCCACTACAAAGAATAGAACGAGCAAGGCAAAGCCGATAGCTTGTACAGCACCGTTAATATTGACCATTACATTCCATATCGTTCCGCCTTTGAACTCCTGCGGAGAAGTGGTAAGTAACTGCCATATTTCAGATAACTTGCTGTTCCAAGTGTCGAGGGCATTTTGTAGGTTCTGAACTACCCAGTTATCACTCATTTGTTGCACCTCCTTAAAGATTTGGGGCATACCTTAACAGTAGGTACGCCCCATAAGATAACTGTGTTCTTTAACCGGCAATAAGGTTAAGAATTTCTTTTGCAAAGGTAATAATGATACCACCGGCAAGGGTCAAGAAACCGTTTGCACGCTGAGACGGGTCGTGAGATTTAAGGGAAAGACCTACCTGCACGATACCGAAGCCAAGCAAAATCATACCGATTGCACGAATGAGTCCGAAGATAAAATTGGACAAATTATTGACTACTGCAATAGGGTCATTTGCCGCAAATGCAGTAATTCCCATACTGCAAAGGGCAGTAACAGCTACCACCGCAGCACAGTAAGTACGGAAGCCAGTCTTGACCTTTCCGGTCATAGGAAGCTTCTGAGTTGTTTTCTTTTCATTGTTCTTATTGAAATTAGTCATTGTAAATTCCTCCGTTAGAATAAGTTTTTATTAACTTCAAAGTCCTCATCGGACAGAAGTTCATAGGTCGTTTCTCCGTAATTAACCTCAGGTAATTTCTTCGGGTCAATATCAAGAACGGAGAGTGCTGAATGTTCGACGGTAACTTCGCCGTGTTTATAGGCAGTAGCTTTACCGTCTGTGGTAAGCGCCACATTTGGGTGTTTCAAAATATCGTATTTGAAATCCATAACCGGGCGTTCTCCACGAATAAAAAGAATTGCGTATTGGTTATCGAGCATACGAACCTCGTCGGGAGTAAGTAACTCTCTACCTGAAATTTGATAATTGGTGGAGTAGTTTCCACTTCTACCGGAACTCTTACCGTATGTGTTGGTATCAATGGTCTCCTTGCCGAGAAGCTCGGACACATACTTATGTGTACTTTGCTCATTACCGCCGAGATAAAGGAACTCGTCGCAGTTACCTACAATGCTTTCCCATTGTTTCTCAAACAGAGCTTTAAGCTGTGCCAAGTTCTGCAAGATAATACTTACCGATACCCCACGGGAACGCATAACTGAAAGAATTTTGTCGAAGTCATCAGGTAATGAAACATTGGCAAACTCGTCCATCAAAAAATGAACGGGAACGGGTAGCGAACCTCCGTGGATATGGTCAGCAGCATAAAACAACTGTTGAAAAAGCTGTGTATAAAGGATAGATACCAAGAAATTAAAACTTGAATCGTTATCCGGTATTAACGCAAACAGGGCGACCTTTTTCTCTCCCAATGAGGGAAGGTCAAGTTCGTCTGTTGTCGTTAAAGAAGCAAGGCTTTCAATGTTGAATTTTTCAAGTCTTGCCGCAAGAGTTATCTGTATTGACTTCAAGGTTTTAGCTGCACCGGAGTGGTATGAACGATAATACTTCAAAGCAATGTGGTCAGGATTTTTCATTTCAAGCTCGGCAAATAATTCGTCAAGGGGAGAAGGTCTTGTATCTTCCTCGTCCTCAATTGAACCTGCTCTGAGCATTTCCATAACCATAGCAAAGTTCTGTTCTTCTTCCGGTGCCTCGTAGTGTAGATAAAACACCAATGCCAAAAGCAGCATTGAAGCCGAAGTATCCCAAAACGGGTCTTGAGATTGGCTGCCTTTCGGAGTTGTACTCTTAAATAGGTTTGTAACAAGCTTCTGCACATCATTGTCATTTTGCAAATATACAAACGGGTTATAACAATGGCTTTTCTCCATTGAAATTAAATCAAGTACACGAACTTCATAGCCTTTGCTTTCAAGAAGCTTTCCGGTGTCCCTGAGTATTTCGCCTTTCGGGTCAAGGATAACAAACGATGTGTTGCATTGCATTAGATTAGGTTTGCAATAAAACCTTGTTTTACCTGCACCTGAACCGCCACACACAAGAGTGTTTAAGTTTCTTCGGTGTTTCTTAGCATTAAGTCCTATACAAACATTTTGCGTCATCAATTTATTGGCTGAAGCGGGAGATTGTCTGTATTTCTTGTTTACGGCACTCGCATTGCCCCATTTAGCAGAGCCGTGTTCTTCACGCCTTCGGTAATTTCTCTGAGTAGAAAAGTAAATCCCCAAACAAAGACCATAGCTTAAAAGCAAAACGAGGACAGTTTTTAAGCTGTCCTCGCACACTTTGATATGGAACGGGTCATTAAAAGCGGTCAGCACTTTCGGAAGAATTTCCGGCAAGCCTCCCTTAATGGAAGGAGCAATTAAAAGTGCCAACCAAATGACCGGGATTATACCGATGACAGAAAGAATAATCGCAGACTGTTTCTCGTTATCTCGCTTCAACAGAGCGTCCTTTCTCGATAACCTTAAATTTTTTCTTTGGGGCAGTTCCTACTTTAATGATAAGGTCATCAACGGCATCGGTTGACTTTCCTTCGTTCATTAAATCTGTTTTCTCATCGTTGAGAGAACGGATAATAATACCGTGTTCATAATCATCCAATGCTATATGATACATTTCTTCTTTCGCCATACTATCACCTTATCTTTCGTAGCCTTTGCTTCGTTCCTGCTTTTTCTTATAAAGCTCGTCGGAAATACAGGAATGAATGTCAGCCATAGCGTTTCTTGTTTTGGAAAGTTCAAAGCGAATGTCCTTAGGCTCTTTGCTTGAAAGACTGTCCGGAATACGATTGATGGCAAAGTTCTGGGTATCCACACCATACTTCTTACAAAGCATATATCCGATACAAACTGCCTGAAAGCCCATATCGGCTCTGCTGTAACTTTCGCTGTTAATAGAAAGCTGTGCGTGACCGAGTTCCTGTGCTACGCACTGCGCAACAGCAACACTATCCCCAACATCACGCTTAACATACAAGGTCTGTTCCTCATTGTTATAGAACGCTGCCATATTGGGATAAGGAAGTTCGTCCGTTGCCTCAACATTAACCGGCGACGAATCAAGCATTGTGGTGATAAGCGCCTTTGGGTCACGGTTTACACTCGGAGCCGGTGGCTTTTTACCATTGGTCTGTGAAATATCAAATACCTTTTTAACATTATAAGAAATGCCAATAGTACCGTCACGCTTTGCATACTCAACCGGTTCAAGAATAGAAACACTCTTTGCACCTTTTTGAATTTTCACATTTTCCTTGCTCCAGTCATCAAAGTTTTTGAGCTGGCTTGCGTCAGGTCGCTGTTTGAAAATCAAAAGTGCATTTACGGCAGAGTATCTGTCAAGTCGGCTCTGAGTATCAAGAAAAGCCTTGAACTTTTCAGGACTTGCAACAATCTCCGTTGCGGTTTCATCAGCCATTTGATAAACGGCTTCTTTTTCTTTTCTCATCTTCTCGGCATATTCCTCTCTGGAAAGTCTGTTGTTCTGCTGACCTGTCTTTGCAGGCTTAAAATTGTTTGTCATTATAATTACCTCTCTTTCGGTTTCTTTGATTTAGGTTTAGGTTGGGTGTGTACGGTCTGATTTGGCTTTTGATTTGTCTTTTCCTTATCGACCTTCGGCTCTTTGCGTTCTGCTTCTTTCTGCTGCTTGGACTTTGCTCTGTAATGGTCAAGTTTTTCTTTAACCGACGGCTTTTGTCCTTCGCTTACAGCACCCTTGTCAGTTCGCATATCTGCCGGCTCTGAGTCTTGCCTTGACGGAGGGTTTTTGTCCGTTTTGGCGACTGTGGGGTTTGACTGAGAGTTCTCTTCCTTTTGAATTGGTTTTCTTGTAGCTTCGTCTGTAATAATTTCGTTTTTGGTTTTGGTAGGCTTGTCTTTTTCTAAAGCTTCACGCTTTTCAACTGCCTTTTGAGACTCAGTCACAATAGCAACCTTATCCACCTTACCAAGCTCGAACTTCTCAACAATTCGCTGAATTTTTGAAGCATCCTCAGCTCGTGTGATAATGTCAATAGGTACATTATCGCCCTTTGTGTTCTTGTCACGAAGGACACAATAAAGAACACCGTAGCGTTTTGCCTGTTCGGTAAATTTCTTTAAGTCCTTATTTGGAATAGAGAACACCTTTAACTCTTTGCCCGATTTAATCATATTGGTAAGACGGGCTTTACCTCTTGTTTTGTTCGCCTGTGTTGCTTCCTGTTTCAAAACAGAAGCAAGAAGAATATCAATATTCTTTGCGGCTGAACCCGTAAGTCTTGCAGCAACTTCAAAGCCTTCAAGGGATAACCTTACAACTTGTTCTGCTGCGTCACCTGTGTTTGTCATTTCGGTTTTGCTCCTTTCTTTGTTCTTTATCTTCGTAGGCTCTTACCGTTTCAAGATTAGCCTCAATAACCTTTGACCTTTCTGCAATGTCATCGCAGAGGGTTACCTCTTTACGTAGAGTCCACAACTTATCTGTGATTGTCTTAATCTGTTTTTTGACTTCCGACAGCTCATCGTCACTCAATTTTCTTCTTAACTGTTTTCGCAGGTGCGTTCTGTTATCAGTCAAAGTTTTGATTTGTGACTGCACAGATTCTTTATATGAGAAAAGCTCCTTGTCCGTAGAAATGTTTTCTCGTCCAAGAAGCCTTGTCTCCTGTGTGATTTTATCAAGCTTCAACAAATCCTCTTTCAAAAGATAATGAAGCTTTGCGGTATTTGGCTTTTTGTATCTAGGCAAGTATCCCAGCTTATAGCAGTAATAAAGATACAATCCGTAAAGACCGCCGACCTTTTTTATTTTTTGCTCTCTTGTAGGCAAGCGATATTGTCTGATAACTACCTTTTGATTAGTAAAAGGCATTAAGCGAACACCTTGATTTTCCGTAAGTCTACGCCTGATTGCTTCCTCGGTGTATTCCTGACCGAGCGATTTTAAGCGTATTGGTTTTTTGTATCCTTTCGGAACAATAGTCCAATACTTTCTGCTTTCGCTTAAACAGTGTTCATAACCCATTTGAGTTAAGGCATAGTCAAGACTTTTAAGGTTAGTGCTGTGGGCAATAGCTTCATCTATCGCTTGGCGAGTCATTGAGTATCGTGTTGGCATACCGGCTTGTTCTTGCTTATAGTAATAAGATGATTGCTTACTTCGGTTTGGAGTCGGGTCAAAATAAAGTCCATACTTCTCACAAATCTTATCCGCTACTAAATGGAACTTAAACCAAGCTTTTTCATCACCCCATAATCGTTTGCCGTCTGCAAAGGAAACAGAGTTGATTACAAAATGGCAATGAAGGTGCTTTGTGTTTAGGTGCGTAGTGACAACAATCTGAAATCTCTCGCCCCACACTTCTTTGGCAAACTCCATTCCGATTTTCTGTGCAAGCTGCGGAGAAATATCTTGTTCCTTAAAACTTAAATATCCGTGATAGGCTTGTATGCCGTCCTCTTTTCCATAAGCTTTTTTAACTGAGATAAATTGCTCTCTCGCCGTTGAGGGATTACAGTTAATGCCCTCAACAAAAAATTCAAGCTCGGTTTTTTCTTCGTTCTTTGCGTAAGTTAAAACATCACGGAGAGCCTGATACTGTTCTTCAGTAAAATTATCTGCCGCTGTCTTTTCGGGATTGGCAGCATAGTTGATAACCTTTGTAAGATTGTTAGTTACCGACCATAATTTACTTACTGCCATTTCATATCACTCTCGTTAGGGCTGAGAAAAACTCGCTCAATATCCGACTGAAACTTATGCCAACGCTCCGCCTCTTTTTTAAGCTGCGGTGCGTCAACAAAACCGAGAGTGTTTGCTTTGACTGTAAGCTGATTGATGTTGTTTCCGATAGCAGACAACTCACGCATTACATCATAAAATCTGTCGTCAGGCTTTTCTCTCGGCTCGTAACCACGAAGCAACAATCGGATAAGTCCTGCTTCGGAAAGACAAGCTTTCTTTGCTTTCTTCTGCAAATCCTGTGCTTCGGCTTTTGTCATAAGAATATGTTTTTCAATACTTCTTTTGCTCATTTTCTGTGTCATCCTTTCTTGAAATAAAATAGTGTCTGTCTTTGTTTATCTGAAACAGGCACATAAAAACTACTCCTAAAAATCCGCCGATAACAATGCCGGCAGAAGTTAATACTATCTCTCTCAAAACATCCTCCTTTTCCTTTGGGGTATTAGGGGCAATCCCTAACGAGTTTTACCGATTTGGACTACCTGTCCATAATTGGTCTGCTCGCTAAGATTATGCAGACTCATAGGGTTGCCCCATAGGTTAAACCTTATCTCTCCATATCCTTTGATACCGGCTTATAGGCTTTCGCCTCAATGCCGTTCTCTGTTTGATTAAATCGTTCGGGATATTTGAATTTTTCCAAGTATTTACGAGCCAAGTCTTTAGGCATACTCTGAAATTTTTCCGATTCAATCGGTGCGTAAGCGATAAAGAACTTACCCGCAATAACATCGAGAATTTCTTTGTTTTCGCCGTAAACAGCTCTGTTAAGTGGTAGCCCGTTTACCTTGCCTTCCTCATTGCAAACAATAGCGACTTCGTCATCAAAGGGCATATATTCCTCGATATATCCATCAACAGTCTCTTGCATTGCTTCAAGAGTATCTTCAATTTCAACAAGCTTTGGATACTTGCCCGGCTCTACGAGAACAACAGAAATCTTTTCTTCCGGCTCAATCTTTTTGAAGGTATCTACCTCAACATTAAGAACAAGAGAACTGCCGTTTTCCCACTTCATATGAATTTGACCTGCATCATCCACGTGCGTTACCGTTCCTTTCAAGCCTTTTGCCATTCGACTTTCGCCTTGCATTTCTTGGAGGATAATCTTCGTTCCCTCCGGATACATTTCTCTTAATTTTTCTACATTCATCTTTCAAAACTCCTTTCAGTTTTATTTCTTATTCCCAAGCGTTTACAAAGAAAGTCGTTGACATCTTTTCCGTACATAGGCGGATCGTCAACGACTTCATACTTATCCGAAAGAATAGTTTGCAACGCCTTGGTTGCTTTTCTTCCGGCAATATCATTGTCCAAATGGAGAATGATACGCTTAATTGACTTGTCTTTTTGGAGAATTTTCCTTACCGAAACAGGAATCTTTGACTCCTCAATTTTAGTTCTTGGTGCGTACACTCCGGCAAGCGATACAAGGTTATGTTCTTGCCATTCCTTGCCGTCCAACTTTAACAGCGTTGCATAGGAGAGTAGGTCAATGGCACATTCAAACAAATGAACCTCTCCGGTATTCTCAGCGGTAAGACGAAAAGAATACTGCTTTTTACTGCCGGTGCAATCACCCATAAGTCGTGATTGATTGGTAGCCCTATATGCTGCATACTTCGGTTTTCTTTCCTCATCATAGCCGATAAAAACAACATTGTGATATGGCAGCGACTCCATAATCAAGTCGTTATCCAAGCAGTAGTTTATGATTTCATAATCAATACCTCGACTGAACAGGTACTCCACAACTACATCCGAACTTGGATTTTTTTCCGGTAAGAGCAGCGGTTGATTTTCATAACTGCTGACTTTTTCAGGACGGTTATAACTAACAGAGCCGTTACCCATAATTGCTTCTACCGCTTTCGGAAAACTCATTCCTCGCACTTTTATAAGGTAATCGAGGGCAGATTTACCCCCGAAACCTCTTGACCACCACATCCATTTTCCGTTGGAAATCTTCAAACTGTCGTGGGTTTTAGTGGTGTAAGTGTTACTTGAAAACTTAACGAGTTCTTCCGGTTCGTATTCACTAAGATAAGTTAGCAAGTCCATTCGTTTAGCTTCAGTAATAACCTCCGGTGCGATATATGGCATAATTATCATCTCCTTTCATCGCTCTTGTCCTCTGCTTTTTTGAGGTTTTTCACCTTCATCAGGCTCACCGCCGACAATCTCGTTTTCTGTCTTATCCATATTAAGCAGGATATTCAGCTCATCAAGTCGAGAAAGTTTTGCTTTCAAATTTTCCTCTTGGGCAAATGGTTTTTGTACTTCTTTTTTTGCAATTTCAAATTGATTTTGAGTATTTTCAAGTTCGTTTTCCGCAAAGGTTAAACTCTCCGCAAACTTTTCAATACCGTTATCAAGACGGGTAATATTACCGTAAGCATCGTCGCCGAGTGTTACATTTCTGCTTGTTGCACCTTTCAACTTAACCTCGTATGTTCGCTCTGTGCTATTAAACAGAAGTTCTGTATCAAACCCTCTGTACTTACCGAGAGGAATAGGTTCAGGGCTGCTCATTTTCTTACAAGCTTCAATGATTGCTTTACCGGCTTCTGCTTTTTCGGAATAAAAAACACCCTTAACCTCCATACCGACAAAGCAGTCATCTGTTGGTTTCGGGTGTTGTTTCGCAGTTTCAACATCTTGTTTCAAACCCTCAATACGGTTTTCCAAAGCTGTTATTCGCTGCGGATAATATTTGATTACCTTATCTTCCAAAGCGTATTTTTCGGAAAGAAAATTGGACTTTAAGAGCTTCAGCTTTTGCACCTGAATATCCAAATCCATCTTTTCTTTTATATACGGATTGCCTGTGGCAAGCATTTTAATCTCGGCATAAGATAGTGCTGTTTCGTCAATATCCTCTGCTGACCTGACCGGAGATTTGCTTGTCATTATCTGACTTGCGAACTTCTGCTTGCCCTCTACAATCTGATAAAGATATGCATCAAATGTTTGTTCCGTTACATAGCGGTAAATATCTACATCGGGGTTTGAGTTACCCTGACGAATAATTCTACCGGAACGCTGCTCCAAATCCGACGGTCTCCACGGACAATCCACATCGTGAAGTGCGATAAGTCTGTCTTGAACATTTGTGCCGGCACCCATCTTCTGAGTAGAACCGAGCAATACTCGAACCTCGCCCTTACGTGTCTTTTGGAACAGTTCTTTCTTCTTGATGTCGGTATCTGCCTCGTGTATAAATTTAACTTCGCTTTCGGGAATACCTCTCTCAATAAGTTTTTTCCTTATGTCGTCATACACAGAGAATGTGCCATCGTTCTTCGGCGTGGAAAGGTCGCAGAACACAAGCTGCGCCGATTTCTTATCGGCGGTTTCAGCCCATATACGGTAGATATTATCGACACATGCATTGATTTTACTGTTCTCAAAGTCGGGCAGCATATCGTTTAGCATACGCTGGTCAAGGGCGAGTTTTCTGCCGTCGTTTGTAATTTTCAGCATATTGTCCACGCTGGAATCGACATTACCACCACGAACCTTCTCAGCTCGCTCTGCAAGGGAAGCAACCATTTCTTTTTGCATTTCCGACGGCTTAACCGCAATATTGTGATAATGTGCTTTTGGTACGGGAAGGTCAAGCATATCCGCCGTCTTTATGTCGGCAACTTCTTTGAACATTGCCATAAGCTCCGGCAAGTTGTAAAATTTTGCGAAGCGTGTTTTGGCTCTGTATCCCGTTCCTTCGGGAGTAAGTTCAACGGCTGTTACCGTTTCTCCAAAAGTTGAAGCCCAAGCGTCGAAGTGTTGTAAGTTGTTCTTAACAAGCGTGTTATATTGCAAATAACGCTGAATAGTATAGAGTTCAACCATAGAGTTGCTGATAGGCGTACCCGTGGCAAAGACTGTTCCTCGTCCGCCAGTAAGCTCATCAAGGTATCTACACTTCATAAAGAGGTCGGAGGATTTCTGTGCTTCGGTTTGTGCGATACCGCCTACATTACGCATTTTTGTATAGAGGTAAAGGTTCTTGTAATAATGACTTTCATCAATAAAGAGTCGGTCAACACCAAGTTCCTCAAAGGTTACAACATCGTCCTTTCGGCTTTGGTCATTGAGCTTTTCAAGTTTTTGCTTTACGGCTTTTCTTGATTTTTCAAGCTGTTTAATAGAGAAATTTTCTCCACGGTTTCGCTTCAAATCTGCAATGCCATCTGTCAGTTCTTCAAGCTGTTGCTCCAAAATCGCCCTCTGTCTTTCAATGGACATCGGGATTTTCTCGAACTGCGAATGACCGATAATAACGGCATCATAATCTCCGGTTGCAATCCTGCCGCAGAACTTCTTGCGATTTTTTGTTTCAAAATCTTTCTTTGTTGCGACAAGAATGTTCGCCGCCGGATAGAGTTGCAAGAACTCCGCCGCCCATTGCTCTGTTAAGTGGTTCGGCACAACAAATAAGGACTTGTTACAAAGTCCTAAACGCTTCGACTCCATTGCTGCCGCCACCATTTCAAAGGATAGCGATAGGTAATCCTTTGGGTGGGATATGCAGCCGCAGGCTGCATATCCGT